>ERZ1034897.140-NODE-140-length-40903-cov-32.127154_pt1 | contig 40903 bp, 33 predicted proteins | sample MGYA00520629_ERZ1034897 | MGnify/ENA primary metagenome ERZ1034897 (study PRJEB33766, sample SAMN09781789) | gut metagenome | biome: gut microbiome | host: Homo sapiens | place: Madagascar | study: EMG produced TPA metagenomics assembly of the PRJNA485056 data...
TAAAGCTGTAAGCTTTCCGGAACCACCGGACTATCCGGTGGTTTTCTTTATACAACTAAAAGAGCCTTGCCGATTATCTCGCAAGGCTCTGAATTTTTTGTTTAACTTGTTATTTATTTAGCTTAGGCTTTTTACCGTCGCCAATAACAATCATCATTACCGCCGCCAAAATCAAAATAATTCCGCAGACAATGCGCACAGATAGATGCTCATTAAACACCGCGACACCGATAAACACCGCTGTAACCGGCTCTAAAGCACCCAAAATAGCCGATAAGGTCGGACCAATTAATTTTATGGCAATTGTCATTGTTTCTAGCGATATAATAGTCGGAATAACAGCCGAACACAACAAGCACGCAAGCATAAACCAAGAGTCTATCGGCTGCAATTCTAGCCCAAAATTAGAGGCAAAAAAGAATACAAACAATCCAAAAAACATTACATAAAACGTTATTTTAGAATACTTAATCCGCTTCAGCATTTTTACGTTTTTGAGCGCCACCATATAAACCGCATACGCCAAAGCCGAAATTAAAACCAGCACAACGCCAAGCATATTCAGAGTCTGACCGTCTTTGCCCTCATAAAACAAACCAATGCCAACAGTGGTCAAAACAATTGCCGCCACAGTTTTAAGCGAAATTTTTTCATGAAAAAACATCGCCATCATCAGCGCTACCATAATTGGATATATAAACAAAATCGTTGAAGCTATACCGGCGCCGATATAGATGTAACTTTGAAACAAAGTTAGCGAAGAAATGGCAAAAACCACACCTAACGGCATCAAAACTCCGGCTTCTCTCCATGATATTTTCAACGAGATTTTTTTGCGCAATGTCAGCCACAATCCAAAAATTATCAGCGCTAACGCATAGCGATAAAACAAAACTGAATTTACCGTGATTCCGGCTGCGTACAAAGGCAAAGCAAACAACGGATTTGTACCATAGCAGCATGTTCCCCAAATACCAAGCAAAATTCCCCTATTCTTTCGTTTCATTTTTTTATCTCTCCTCAAAATTATGAGCGAGTGCTACAACGTAAAGAGATGTTTGTCAAGACTTGTAAATGCTTTTATTTGCTTAAAAAAAGGAAATTTTGATATTTTTTCACAAATTTTGCATTTTTGTACTTGACATATACGCAAAAATAAGATATATAGAGCACGTTATCGCAATCGCGGGGTAGAGCAGCTTGGTAGCTCGTCAGGCTCATAACCTGAAGGTCGTCGGTTCAAATCCTTCCCCCGCAACCAATAAAACAGAAAAGTCACCTTTATGGTGGCTTTTTTTGGTTTATATGTGTTGCAAGGAGTTGAAGGTTCATCGGTTCATCGTCAAAGTTGGGGGCAGAGTAAAAAAGTTATAAAAAAATCATTCATCAATTCGTTTGTTTTTCATCATAAATAAGTTAAGCATCTCAAACAAATGATTTTAGCGCTAAAAAATTATCGATTTAAGGCTGATTTAGAGTAAAGTTTCGGCGTTTTATATTCTATAAATGATATACAAAAACCACCGTTTAAATTATATAAAAAATGTCTACACCAACAAAAGGTGAATATCAACCCTAAAATAATGTTTTTCCAATTTTTTTTGAAAAACACATAACCTATTATTTTACCATCTACAAAAACGGTGGTTTTTGTAGAGATGATAGTTGGTTACATAAATAGCAATAAAAAGAACGTTGATGCCGCGTCACAGCGTCAGGCTATTAGTGACTATGCGCAGGCTAACGGATTGATTATAGATACTTTTTACACCTATGACAATGTGTCGCAGCTGGCAGAAAGTTTTTTGACCGGCGGGCATACTGTGCTGTTTGCCAACATTGTCAGCGTGGGTGGAACCTTGCTGCAAGTGAAGGATAATTTGCGTTTTTTATTAGCAAAAAGCCTCAAAATCATCAGCATTAAAGAAAATATGATTTTAGAATCGGGCAAAGACGCTGAAATGCTGCTCCAAGGTTTGGATCAAGCCGCAGAAATTATGAGCAGTATGATATCAGTATCTTCCAAACGCGCGTTGGCGGATAAAAAAGAGCAAGGCTATAAACTTGGCCGCAAAACCGGTTATCGCAATCAAAAATACATTTGGAGCGGCAAAGAAGAGGAGATAAAGCAAAAACTGCTTGCCGGAATGACACGCCGACAGGTTGCCCAAGACACGGGAATGTCTATCTTTTCGCTCTATAACTACATCAATCAAACACCGGAACTTAAACAAGCTTTATGGGGTAAAAACGATGCCTAAAGTTTATACTATAGAGCTTAAATATAAAATTGCACGCTTCCTATGTAGGACTTGTCACATAGTTTCCGCACCGATATTTCGCAAGTCGATGCGGAATAATAATATTGGAGTAAGATATGAACGATACATTTGATACAAACAAAAAGATAAAATATATCATAGTTCAAGCAGGTGGTCGTGGTTCAAGATTAGAAACTCTAACCACAAACAAGCCTAAAGCCATAGTTCCTGTTGATAATCTACCAATGATTTTTCACTTGTTTAAACGCTATCCGAATGCAAAATTTAAGGTAATTGCCGATTATCAAAAAGAAACTATGAAACGCTATTTACGCGCCTTTGCGACTGTTGATTATGAAGTTATTGATGCTAATAAAAAAGGTACTTGTTCAGGAATTGCGAATGCATTAGAAACAATTCCTGACAACGAACCGTTTATGTTGATTTGGTGTGATTTAATTCTTTCCAACATTGTTGGTATGCCTAATGATATTCAGCAAAATTATTTGGGAATTTCCAAAGATTTTGAGTGCCGTTGGTCATATCATAATAACAACTTCAAAGAAGAGGCTTCTAAAGAAAACGGAGTTGCTGGACTATTCTTATTTAAAAATAAACAACAAATAGAAGGCGTGCCAGAGGAAGGTGAATTTGTAAAATGGTTGGCTAATAAGAACCTATCATTTGAGCGGCTTAATATGTTTGGCGGCTTGGAAATAGGTACAATGCTTTCATATTTCCAAAATGAATTGAATAAACCTAAATGCAGACCATTTAACAAAATGGAATTTAAAGGTGATATTGTACTTAAATATCCATTGGATGAACAAGGTCGTAAATTGGCAGAAGATGAAATCTTATGGTATAAAAAAGTGATTGAGCTTGGCTATACCAATATTCCGAAAATTTATGGTTTTGACCCATTAGTTATGGAAAAAATTAAAGGCAACAACATCTATGAATACGCCTTTTTAACAAAGGGATTTAAAAGGGCTTTATTGAAAAAGGTTATTGAAGCTCTTGATAAGTTACATAAATTATTACCGCCAATACCTGCAAATCAGGAAGACTGTGAAGATAATTACCTGACTAAAACATTTAAGCGTTTGGAAAAAGTGCGTGATTTAGTACCTTTCGCACAAGATAAGATTGTAACAATAAACGGAATTAAATGTACTAACATTTTTGCTATTAAAGAAAAAATAGCTACAGAAATGCGGCAAATGTATCCTAAAAATTTTTATTTGACCCACGGAGACTGCACTTTTCATAATATGATGATAGAAACTGATGGCGTTCGGCCGGTATTATTAGATCCGCGAGGGTATTTTGGTAAAACAAAACTTTATGGTGATATTGATTACGATTGGGCTAAACTATATTATTCAGTAGTTGGCGATTACGACCAATTCAATCGTAAAAATTTTTCATTGGAAATAAATCAAGATAATGTCGAACTGGAAATAGTTTCTAACAACTGGAAGAATCTAGAACATGATTTCTTTGAGTTAACCGGCGCAAATCCTCGTAAAATAAAACTGCTGCATGCTATTATTTGGCTGAGCCTTACTACATATGCTTGGGAAGACTATGATGCTATTTGCGGGGCATTTTACAAAGGATTGTTAGAGTTGCAAAGGTATTTGGATGATGAATAAACAGCTTATTATATCTGCATTGCCACATACTTGGATTTTGGATGTAGATGGTACAATATGCGTGCATAACGGCTATAAAAACGGTGAAGATTCGTTATTAGACGGTGTGAAAGAATTTTTTGCACAAATTCCTGCAGAAGATATGATTATTTTTATAACTTCGCGAAAAATTGAAGAAAAAGCTAATTTAGAAAATTTTTTAGCGAAAAACGGTCTGCGTTTTAATCATATTATTTTTGATGCACCAATGGGTGAACGTATTTTAATAAACGATGACAAACCATCTGGTTTGAAAATGACGTACGCATTAGATAAAAAACGAGATGAACCTTTGATTACCAACATTTTTATAGATAGGGACCTGTAAAATGTTTGGATTTACTAAAAGCACTTCTCCTCAACTGACAGAATATAAAATGTGCGGTATGCCGATTTTAAAAATTAAAAACACCGAAACAAGTATCAAAAAGTATTTTTTAGGAATACAGTTTAAGTGTATACATAAGTCTGCAGAACAAATAAATAGTTCATTTTATAAATATTTTTCTCAATTATATCCCTATGAAAAAGCGACAAATGTTCAAGTCATCTTAAATCATATTGGCGAAGCAGTTATATATGCACGAACTTTACCATTCTGGCTGAAAAAAGACTCCATAGTTGTTGCAACATTCAAATCTCATTCAGAAATCTTCAAAATGTTTGCGCCAGAACAAAAAGTATTGCTCGTAGATAGAAAAAAATATCCGGTGCGTTTAGAAACTAGTTTTTCAAAAAATGGGCAAAACTTTACTGCAGTATTATTCTATGAAAAATTGAGAGAAATAAATGATTCTCATCTCAGTTTTTGGAAAAACTGGGAAAAATATCTTAATGCTGATTTTACAAAGCTAAAATTTTCTAAAGCTTTAATAAGCGAACAAGACAGACAAAATGTGCAAGAAAAACTACGGCAAAAAGGTTTAAATCTACAAAATTTGGTATTGTTTTTTCCAAAAGCACAAAGCATTGATAATATGCCACCAGTTTTCTGGAAAAATCTAGAAAAAAAATTAAGACAGCGTGGTTTTGAGATTTTGTATAACTCAAATGAATTTTCTTTAGCAGAAATTTATGTTCTGGCAAAAAAAGTTAAAGCAATAATCGGAATGCGTTCTGGTGTTTTTGATATGTTGTGTGAGTTAAAAACCCCGCAATTTGTGATTTATGGTCATAACAGTTATCACAATGATTTGCAGCCTATGTATTCGTTATTTAATTTTCCATTTGCATCACAAAACAACATATTTGAGTACAATAACTTGAATGAAAATGCTGATGAAATTTTGGATGATATTTTGAAACATATTACTAAGGAGGGTAATAATGGACTTTGAGTTTGATAAAAAAATCGCTATTGATACGGTAAATAAAGAAATTGATACATTGATAAAACTACGTGACAATTTATCTCCGGTATTAACAGAAGTGCTTGAAGTTATGCAAAAGGCTACAGGACGAATAATTATTACCGGTATGGGAAAATCCGGTCATATTGGGCGAAAAATTGCCGCATCTTTAGCTTCAACTGGTACGCCGTCATTTTTTGTACACCCTGCTGAAGCCAGCCACGGAGATTTGGGAATGATTACTCCTAAAGACGTAGTAATAGCCATTTCCAATAGTGGAGAAGCCAAAGAATTAGTGGATATTGTAAATTATTGCAAACGTTACGGTGTGCCGTTAATCGGAATGACTAAAAATCCAGAAAGTTCATTAGGCAAAGCTGCTGATTATATTTTGCTATTGCCAGATAACGGAGAGGCTTGTCCTTTGGGATTGGCACCTACAAATTCAACCACTGCCACATTGGTAATGGGGGATATTTTAACAACAGATTTAATGGCCAGACGCCAGTTTACGGCAGCAGACTTCAAAGCTCGCCATCCTGGCGGAAAATTAGGCTCTATTTTACAAAAAGTCGCTGATTTGATGCATTCAGGAAATAATATTCCGCTGGTTTCTGAAAATGACTTTATGGATAAAGCTCTTCTAGAAATGACATCTAAAATGTTGGGTTGCGTTGGTATTGTTGATAAAAAAGGTGATTTATTAGGAATTATTACCGATGGTGATTTGCGACGGGCAATGAATATGCAGCTGATATTTAAATCTGTGCAAGATATAATGACAAAATCTCCAAAAACCATTACTAAAGATGCTCTTGTGGCTGAAGCAGTGAAAAAAATGAATGATAATCACATAACTTGCTTATTTGTAGTTGAAGATAAAAAGCCCATCGGTGTAATTCATATTCACGATTGCTTAAACGCTGGAGTAGCTTGATGGTTGACATTGTCAAACACTTATCAGGGCACTCAGGATGTGCAGTAGATTTATGCCGTGACGGCGAGGAAATATTTGTACGAAAATCTTCAGGCTCTGAAGAATATAGCCGGCGGCTAAAAAAGCAATTTATCAAGCAGAAAAAGTTTTCATTGTCTACGGTGCAGACACCTCAAATATTGAAATATGGAACAGATAAAGACGGAATTTTTTGGTTTGATATGGAGTTTGTAAACGGTATAACTCTGGCTGAATATATGCATAGCATAAAGGTTAAAGAAATAGTTGATTTGATGAAAGTTTTGTTTTCATCGTTAATGATAAAAGATGGAAAAGTTAACCATAAAGCCAACGAATTGTTTGGAGCAAAAATAAACTCGTTAAAAAAGAAATTAGGAACAGAAAATCCATTATTAAAACAAGCTTTTTCTAAGTTAGAAAATTTTGATTTTAAACAGATACCTCAAACCCATTGTTGCGGAGATTTGACTCTGGAAAACATAATATTAGCCCCTACCGGAAAAATATATATAATTGACTTATTAGATTCTTTTTATAATTCGTGGATGGTAGATGTTGCTAAACTTTTGCAAGATATAGATTTAGGCTGGTCATATCGTCACATAAAACGCGATTATAACCTAAATTTACGTTTAGGCATAGCAAAGCAAGCATTGATAGAGGATATTCTACAGCTGGAGAACGGTAAAGCACTGCTTAGAAATATTTATTATGTTTTGCTTTTAAATGTTTTGCGAATTTATCCATATACCCACGATGAAGAAACGATGAATTTTTTGAATGAAGCTACCGAAAAAGTTTTAAATACAATAGAAAGTATGGAGGATTAAATGAATACTTTAATAATTCCTTGCGCAGGAAAATCTAGCAGATTTCCAAATATGAAGCCCAAATATATGCTAACACATCCAGACGGGAAATTGATGATTGAAAAAGCGATGGAAAACATCAATTTAGAAGTTTTTAATCGTGTTATAATAACCATTGTAAAACCGCACGATGAAAAATATGACGCAAAATTGATAATGGAACAAGTGTTTGCAAATAATCCAAAAATAGAAATATGCATGCTTGATAATTTTACCTCATCAGCGAGTGAAACAATTTATTTAACACTAACTAAAATGAAAGTGGAAGGTTCGTTTGTAATCAAAGATTCAGACAATCGGGTCGGCATAGAATTTGATGATAAAATCAAAAATATGATTGTCGGCTATGATTTGCGAGAACATAAAGATATATCAAATATTCCGGGCAAAAGTTTTTTGATTGTCAATGAACAAAACCTGATACAGGATATTATCGAAAAACAAGTGGTTTCCAACATCATTTGCTTAGGCGTATATTGTTTTGAAAATGCGCAAGATTTTATAAAAGCGTATCAAGAAATGACCGAACGCAAAATAAGCGGAGAAATGTATATCAGCCATTTAATTTCGTATTTACTGTCAACCAATAAATATGTTTTTGAAGCTCAAATGGCAACTTCATACGACGATTGGGGAACACTGACCGAATGGAAAGCCGAACAGAAAAAATGGCGTACATATTTTGTGGACGTTGATGGTGTTATTATGAAAAATTCCGGCAAATACGGAAAAATCAACTGGTATAATAATACCACTTATTTGGAAGAAAATGTTGAAGTTTTGCGCGGATTGCAAAATGACGGTGCGCAAATTGTGATAACTACTTCTCGTCCGGAAGAATTCCGTCCGGCTTTAGAAAAATTATTGGCTGATGCAGGACTGAAGCCTTATGCAATTTTAATGGGAATGAATCACGCAGCGCGCGTTGTGATAAACGATTTTGCCCCGACAAATCCATACCCGTCTGGCATTGCCATTACCTTACCAAGAAACAGTAACATTAAAGAATATGTGGAGTAAATTATGAGACATATAGATAGTTCTGAAATATCGGTTGTTGTACAAGGAGCAATTAGTGATAAATTTACAAAACGAGTTCTTGTAAGTATACGAAAATATTTACCAAAATCTGAAATTATTCTGTCCACTTGGAAAGGTTCTGATGTTTCAGATTTAGATTATGATATTTTAGTTGAAAATGAAGATCCTGGAGCAATACTATTATTTCCTCAATGGAAACAATATCATAATTTAAATCGTCAAATTGTTTCAACAAAAAATGGTATAGCAAGAGCCAGTAAAAAATATATTTTAAAAATTCGTACTGATATTGTATTAAAAAATCGAGATTTTCTTCAATATTTTGAAAAATATTCTAAGAGATGTGAAAAATTAAAAATTTTAAGCGAACGAGTTTTAATTTGTGAAAATTATGTAAGAAAACCAGATGTTTTACCATTTCATATATCTGATTGGGTATTTTTTGGCTTAAAAGATGATGTTAAAAATATTTGGGATATACCTATTGCACCAGAGCCACAAACAACAAAATATTTTTATAATCATCCATTACTTCTTCAGCATAAAGAAAATGGGCCTTATTCTCATTTTAGGCATCAATACTGTGCAGAACAATATATATGGTCGCAATTTCTTAAAAAAAACAAGGTTGATTTTACTTTTGAAAATATGTTTGATATTTCTTACAATAACATAAACTTATCAAAAATATCAATGGTTAATAATTTGGTTATTTTATCATGTAAACAATTTGGTATTAAATTTCTAAAAGGAAAATTAGGTGATACTAGTGATATTATAACTAATTTTATATGGAAAAATTGGTACAAAGAATATTGTGATAGTTCATATGTATTTTCTATTAGAGATTTATTAAGTTATAGCGAGTACACTAAAAAATATAAAGAAAAATTAAAAAAGCATTATACTGCATTTTTTGGTCCAATCAAAGCATTTTTCAGATGGTTTTCAGATGGTTTATCTTTAATATATTATTCCATCAAATGGATTAGAAAATCAATAAACATTATCAAAACAAAAAATATCTGTTCAATAAAAGAAACTAAATATTTTCAAAATTTATTAAAAAATTTTTCTAAAACAACAAAAGTAGTAAACATCTTAAATTTAGCTACTGGAGAAAGTTATGTATTAGCATCATTAATGCAAATAAAAAAACAAGAAGATGTTATATGGTGCACAACACGAAAATCTACATATAGTATATTTAATTTATTTCAGCCTAACACAGTAAAATATATTGAGGGTATAAATAATTTTAATTTTGAAAAAACTCATTACGAATTTAATAATGTTAAATTTAATATATATATGGCTGATGATTTTTGGTTTGAATTTTGGAAAACAAAAGATAGTTTTATAACTGCCTTATCCATTTATCTAAATAAACCAATAAGTAAAGATAAATACTTACCTATAATAACTAAAAAACAAGATGAAGCATCTCTTTTAAATAAAGTTAAAAAAATTGAATTAAATTTAAATAAATTTGTATTTATTGCTCCTGAAGCTAATAGTACTAATTTATTGGATAAGTCTTTTTGGAATGATATTGTTGTTTATTTAAAAGAAAAAGGATATGATGTATTTTGTAATGTAATGGATAATGCAAATATTATAAATGGTACAAAGACAACATATTTAACTTTTTCCGAAAGCTATATATTAGCTCAAAAAGCTAAATGTATTATAAGTCTTAGAAGTGGATTTGTAGAATTGTTATCAACAATAGATATTCCTATTTTTGTAATTTATAATATGGTTAATAATAATAAAAATAGATTTTTAAATAATTTGTATGAAAATTATACATTAAAAAATTACCCTAATTTAACATCTCATTTAGTTGAATATAAATATGAAAAGTTGGATCAAATAAATGAGATAAAACAAAATATAATTTTACAAATTGAAGAGATAAAAGATGAGTAAAAAAGTAAATGGTGAGGAGTTTGATTATTATCTTCCGAATGAGGTTAAAACTCCTCAAAATACACAGCTTATTGAAAAATTGCTGGATAAAGATGAGTATGTACTGGCTTTGGTTGATTACAGAGGACAAGGAAAAAAACGTTTAGCTATTCGTTGGTATACAAATTTAGGTAATACCAAAGAAAAAGAGCGTTTGAAAAACGGGGAAAAATTGATTGGCTATCCAAATGTTCGCGGAAAACCAGCGTGGTTTATCTTACCAGACACTTTACTGAAAGATATTCAAAACGAATTATTGTTAAAAAAAAATGATGTTGATAAAAGGTAAATTTAAAAGGAATGTTTATGCCTAAAGTATCTGTTTTAATGCCTGTTTATAAGACGCCGGAAAAGTTTTTGCGAGAAGCTATAGAAAGCATTTTGGCGCAAACTTTTACGGATTTTGAATTTTTGATTTTGGACGATTGTCCGGCTGATGACCGAGAAAAAATTGTAAAATCATACGACGACAAACGTATAAAATATGCTAAAAATCCGCAAAATATGGGGATTTCCGCCAGCCGCAACAAGTTGATTGATATGGCGCAAGGCGAATATTTAGCTATTTTTGACCATGATGATATTTCTCTGCCGGAACGCTTAGAAAAAGAAGTTTCGTATTTGGACGCACATCCAAAATGCGGCGTTGTCAGTTGCGCAAAAAAGAACATTATCGGCGGAAAAGTTGTTGTTTATCCGGAAAATAATGCTGAAATTACCCGTCAGTTGTTTGTGTCGTGTTGCGTGATTCATTCGGCGTCGATGGTGCGTAAATCGGTGCTTGAAGCCAACAATATCCGCTATGAAGAAGAATATTCTCCGGCGGAAGATTATGCCATGTATTGCCGTTTGGTTGGCAAAACCGAATTTCATAATCTGCCGGAAGTACTGTTTCATTACCGCAATTTTGCCGGTAACACCACGCATTTGCAAAAGCGAAAAATGACTGACAAAACCGTGCAGATAAAAGACTTTGTACGGAGAGATAATCCCTTGCTATGGGAAAAGATTTTGCCGAATGTTGAGCAAATCAGCCGTGTAAAATTTTTAGGCTTTCCGCTAATAAAAATCGTGCACCGCGGCGAGATAACCAAAGGCTACCTCTTTGGTAAACTTCCGCTTTATACCACCAAAACCAAAGAGGTGCTGAAATGAACAATTATAAAATCAAATAAACACATAACTCATTTTAGATAAGCTGTGTGTAAAATAACTTAATATTGTTTTAATGAAAGAAGCAAAAATGAAGACGATAATATATACATTTATATTGGTGCTTTTGGCAACCACTGTTTTAGCTTCTGATGACCATATCGTCATTATGAATGTAGAAAGACATATATATCATAATCCTGACTGCTTGTGGGCTAAAAAATGCACAAAAAACTGCATTCAAACCACCAAGAGCAAGGCTATAGCTCGAGATGCCAAACCTTGTAAGGTTTGCGGTGGATAATACCTAACGCAAATAACTCCTCTAAATTTTCTTTAATAAATTTAGAACATCGTGTTTTGTTGTTTTCTATTTTCGGTCTATTGCCTCAACAGCCCTGATAAATTCTGGATTTTGCTCAAAATCTTCGAGTTTTATCGGTAATTTACGGCGCCAATTAGGGTGCTTATCCCTATCAGTCCCTGGCAGATTCTGCAACACATTTACGCCAAAAATATCTTCCGGCTGCGCTAAAAATACCGCACAGGTACTAGAAGACAAATACCGCTCTGTCGCTTCCATAATACCGTTTGGATACCCTTCGCCGTATAAGCAATCACCTTGACGCGTTCTATCTGCCGACCAAGAATGCGTATAGTCCAAAGCATCTAGCAAGCAGCGACGCTCCGCCTCCCTGCCCTTATATTGATTCTGACGTTCAGCCTCAGTCAACATTTTCAGGTTATACATAGTTTCTATATCGCCGCCGAACCAGCGCATTTTGAGCGGTGCCATATCATGCGTTCCGATAGAACAGAATGTGTGCGGAGCAAAATCCTGCGGCAATTTAAATGGTCCGCTGCCGTTCCAACGCTCTGACCACAACACACTCAGCGAATACACTCCGCGCTCTTGGATAGCTTCAATAAAGCCGTCAGGCACATTGCCGATACTTTCGCCCACCACCATACATTTATGTAAATAGCTCTCCAGAGCCAGAATACCAAGCATATCGGCAAACGGATAGTAAACATAAGTGCCTTTTTCTGAAGCGTCTGGAATAATATATAAACGCTGCAGGCTCATCACATGGTCAATACGGATTGCACCGGCGTTTTCCATTGCCGCCCGCAAAATTTTTATAAATGGTCGATAGGCGTTGGCTTTTAATTTATATGGATTAAACGCGCCCAAGCACCATTTTTGACCAGTCGGAAAGAAAATATCCGGCGGAGCCCCGGCTCCGCAATCCTTAATAAATAAATCATTTTCGCTCCACAGTTCGGCGCTGTCCTTGCACAATCCGACCGGCAAATCACGATACAAGCCGATTTTCAAACCGCGTTCTTCAATTTTTTTCTGCACATCTTCAAGCTGTTTTTCCGCCCAATATTGCAAAAATTTGAAGAAATTCACCGCCTTGCGATTTTCTGTCTTAAATTTTTTCACCTCCGGCGACTGCGGATTTTTCAGCTCTTTTGGCCAAGCTCTCCACCCGCCATAAACCGAATGACAGAGCGACGAATAAAGCGCTTGATAAGTGGCCAAATTTTCTAAATCTTCTTTATTTTTCTTTTCAAATTTTTGATACGCTGACGACTTTTCCAGCTTAGCAAATGTCTCATCATAAATTTTTTGCAAAATCTGCATTTTGAAATTATACACGCCGGTGTAATCAATATTTTCCACCGCACGCAGCTGTTCTAATTCTGCTTCTTTACCGGCTAAATATTCCAGCTTATAGCCACCGACTTTTTCCACATCTATATAAATCGGATTCAAAAACAAACGGCTAATAGATGAATATGGGCTGGCGTTTTCGGGAAAATCGTGAAACAGAACATTCAGCGGATTTAGACCAATAATATTTGCTCCTTGTCGCGCACACAAATCCACTAAATTTGCCAAATCCGTAAAATCTCCCACTCCCCAGTTACGCTCGCTGGTTAACGAATAAAGCTGTATAGCCATACCCCAAATCTTATGATTTTGCAAATATTCCGGCTCATAGCATTTATCCGGCGTAATGGCCAAAACCGTATGCGCCTTGCAATTTCCGGCTTTCATGTCCACATCATAATATTCCGGCTCTAAAGTACTGTCAAAAACAATTTCTATACGCGCATACTCTTTGCGCCCCAACATTTTTTCTTCAATAACTTTATAAGAATAAAAAACTGTCGGTTCGGCACCGGTTTGCTGATTTTTTATAACCAATTCAATATTGTCAGCTTCAGATTTTGGCAACACGACATCAAATTTCAAGCTATCTGCACGCAACACATAAATCGGCTCCAACGCATACAACCAGCGTTCTTTTTCCAATTTTGCCAGCAGCTTTTCACTGTCTTCTATTTTATCGAGCTTAAATCCTAAATAGTTGACAATTTTTAGCAACGTTTCATCATCGGTCACATATTCTTTGCGATTTTGCGCCGCGTCAGTATAACTTTTAGCTATGCCAAGCTTATTCAAAAGCAAATTCCAACTATTTTGCATTTACTTCTCCGTTCTTTTCAAATCCAACACCCAAACCGACCAAGCCGGAACTTCTATTTTATCTGTTTCTATAGGCGTATCCGCTTTAATTTTTTCACTGCTGTCAAGCACCAAAGTTACTTTTGTTTTGTGCAAAAAATCAGGTAAAATACAATCAACCGGTTTATCATTAGCGTTATAAATCACAAAATAAGCAACCGGTTCGCCATAAATCAAACAAGCCAGACTTTTGCGATTTTCCATATACCAATCCGGACTTTGGAATTCTATTCCGTCATCACGATACCACATCAAATCTTTCACATCATAACGAGCGTACTTTTCAATTAATTTCCCGCTGAAAAATTTTTTGCGATTGAACACGTCCATTTTTTGCCGCAGCTGAATCAGACGGCGGACGTAGCGCACCAATTCTCTGTCTTTTTGCCTGATGGCGTCCCAAACAATCCATGTCAAAACATTGTCTTGACAATACGGATTGTTATTGCCAAACTGCGTGTTGCCAAATTCATCTCCGGCCACCAGCATTGGCGTGCCAAAAGACATTAAAAGTGTTGTCAATAAGGCCTTTGTTCGCAAATCTCGATTTTCTAAAACCGCAGTTTTTTGAGTTTCGCCTTCAACTCCGGAATTCCAACTCCAGTTAGAATCATTGCCGTCGCGGTTGTTCTCACCGTTAACCATATTGTGTTTATTGTTATAGCTGACCAAATCTCGCAACGTAAAGCCGTCATGCGCCGTCAAAAAATTTACACTGCTGTCTATGTCGCGGTTAGCATAACCAAAAATATCGCTAGAACCGGATAAGCGGCTTGCCAATTCTCCTACTTGTTTGTGGTCACCACGCCAAAAACGGCGCACCACATCGCGGTAACGATCGTTCCACTCAAGCCACGACGGCGGAAAACCGCCGATACGATAGCCATCCATAGTGGCATCCCATGGTTCTACAATTATCTTTACTTTGCGCAAAACCTCATCTTGTCTGGCCGCCAGCAAAAAGCCGCTGTCTTGTGTAAATTCACCTCGTACTCTGCTCAAACTCGAGGCTAAATCCAAACGAAAACCATCGACATGCATTTTTTCAACCCAATAGCGCATTGAATCCATAACCAAAGTCAAAACATACGGGTTTTGCAAATTAAAGGAAGCGCCGCAACCGGTACTGTCAAAATAAAAGCGCGGATTTTCCTGCAGAGTATAATAGCTTTCGTTATCTATACCACGATAGCACAAAGTAGGTCCCATTTGGCTGCCTTCAATTGTGTGATTATAAACCACGTCCAAAATAACTTCTTTATTATTGGCGTGCAGAGTTTTCACCATTTGTTTGAATTCATCTAAATTATTTTCAACCAAATACTTGGCTTCCGGCACAAAATAAGAAAGCGTTTCATAGCCCCAATAATTATCAATATACATGCCATGCTTTTCGCCAAAAAAAGCAAACACCGGCAGCAGCTCAACCGAAGTCACACCAAGCCAATTCAAATAATTGACCACGCTTTTAGCCGTCAAGCCCAAAAACTTACCGCGCTGAGAGGCTTCTACCCTTGGATGAAGTTTGGTATAGCCGCCGACGTGCATTTCATAAATAACCCGCTTTCCGCTTTCTACTTTTGGTGCGGTATCATTTCCCCACTCAAATGTATCATCAACCACCACCGACTTTGGCACATAAGGAGCGCTGTCCAGCGTACTAAACGACAAATCTTTGTCTTCGCTGTCGGTATCATATCCGAATAAAGCCTTATTCCAAATAATTTCACCGCTCAGTTTTTTAGCATACGGATCCATCAGTAATTTATTTGGATTAAATCGTTTTCCCTTTGCCGGCTCATATGGACCATAAACCCGATATCCATAAAGCTGACCGGCTTTTACTCCTTGCAAATAAATATGCCAAATATTGTTGTCATTTTCCAAAATCGGAAAACGCTGCAATTCTTTAGCGCCGCTTTCATCAAACAAACAAAGTTCAACCTTTTCGGCATTGGCGGAAAACAGCGCAAAATTCACACCTTTTTCGTCACACACAGCCCCCAATGGATAGGGTTTGCCATTAAAAACTTTTATGTCTTTGTTCATTTAATTTCCTTATATTGTTGTTTTAGCGAATAGGTTTCAGCACAATGGTAGAAAGCGGAGGCAACACCAATTCTATAGAATACGGTCTGCCGCTAACACTGCAATTTTGCGCCTGTTGAGGTCCTTCATTACGCACACCGCTTCCCCAATAGTTTTTATCATCACTATTAAAAATTTCTTGATAAGCACAAGCTTCGCTTACCCCTATGCGATAGTTATGACGCACCACCGGTGTAAAATTGCAAACAACAACCAAATAATCATCGGGATTATGCCCTTTGCGGATATAAGATATTACACTGTCATCACAATTTGAATGGTCTATCCACTCAAAACCGCGAGAGTCAAAATCTTCTTCATACAAAGGCTCGTTACCTTTATACATCAGGTTCAAATCGCGTACGCAGTTTTGCATACCTTTATACATTGGATAGTCCAGCAAAAACCAACGCAGACTCTCATCGCTGTTCCATTCCCAATCTTGAGCAAACTCATTGCCCATAAACAAAAGTTTTTTACCTGGGTGTGTCCACATAAAGCCATAATAAGCGCGCAAGTTAGCAAACTTCTGCCACTCGTCGCCAGGCATTTTTTCAAGCATAGAACCTTTACCATGCACAACCTCATCATGAGAAATCGGCAGAATAAAGTTCTCATTAAACGCATATAATAAACCGAATGTCAGCAAACCATGATGATATTTGCGGTGTACCGGCTCATGGCTGATATAACGCAAAGTATCGTTCATCCAGCCCATATTCCATTTATAGCCAAAGCCCAAACCACCGGCAGAAACCGGACGTGAAACCATCGGCCATGCGGTAGATTCTTCGGCGCAGGTAATAGTGCCTTTGGTTTGCGTATAAACCATCTCGTTCATTTTGCGGATAAAAGCGATTGCCTCCAAATTTTCGTTGCCGCCGTAAACATTCGGCACCCATTCGCCCTGTTTGCGCGAATAGTCCAAATAGAGCATAGAAGCCACTGCATCAACACGCAAACCGTCAATATGAAACTCTTTCAGCCAATACAAAGCGCTGGCGCACAGCAAATTGCAAACTTCCGTACGGCCATAGTTATAGATTTTAGTTCCCCAATCTTTATGTTCACCTTTGCGCGGATCAGAGTGTTCATACAAGCATGTACCGTCAAACTCAGCCAAACCATGAGCATCTTTTGGGAAATGCGCCGGAACCCAGTCCATAATAACGCTGATACCTGCTTGGTGAAATTTATCAATCATATAGCGGAAATCATCCGGCGTGCCAAAACGCGAAGTCGGAGCAAACAAGCCGGTTATTTGATAGCCCCAAGAAGCGTCCAGCGGATGCTCGCACAACGGTAAAAATTCAACATGTGTAAAGCCCATGTTGCTGACATACGGCACCAATCTTTCGGCAAATTCGCGATAGGTCAAAAATTCGCTGCCATTATCACCTTTGCGCCGCCAAGAGCCCAAATGTACTTCATAAATAGACATCGGACGGTCGTAGGTGTTGCTGTTTTCGCGATATTTCATCCATTCGCCGTCATTCCATTGATAGTGATTGATATCATACACAATAGATGCCGTATTCGGACGCACTTCGGCATACGTTGCCATCGGGTCGGATTTTGTTAAAATTCTGTCATCTTGAGTTTTAATTTCAAATTTGTAATATTCGCCTTCAACCAACCCCGGAATAAATATATCCCATACTCCGCAGTTAATATGCTTGCGCATTACGTCGATACGGCCGTCCCAATTATTAAAACTGCCGATTACCGACACGCGTTTGGCGTTTGGCGCCCACACAGCAAAAGCCACGCCTTTCACGCCGTCAATTTCCATTAAATGCGAACCGAGTTTTTTATAAATATCGCGGTGATTACCCTGCGCAAACAAATATTCGTCAATGTCGCCGATTGTCGCCGGAAAACGATAAGTGTCTTCGGCTTCGTAAACATGACCTTTATCATTGGTAATTCTGAAACGGTAAACAAAATCTTCTGACCTGTCAAAGTTTATCTGGAAAAATCCTCTCTCGTCTATTTTTTCCATTTTACCTAAGGATTCGCCCTTTTCATCAATAACTTCAATAGACGCGGCAAACGGCTGATAAGCACGAATAAACACTTTTTTTGTACCTTTGTTTCGGTGTATTCCCAACACAGCAAAAACATTGCTGTGATCGCCGTTAACAATGGCAGAGATTTCTTCTTTTGACAACATATTATCCATAATAAACTCCCATAACAGAACAGCAAAATAATATTAGTTTGCTTATATTAAAACTTTCTTCTTATATCTATATAAACTAATCCATTTAAATGCAAGAAAATAAGCTTAAATTATATGTAATTTTTTTTGCCGGTTAATTTATGTTTTTTAAAGTATTGACGGCAAAAAAAAAGCGTCTATACTCAAACGTGTTATAAACAATTATTGGAGATATGAAATGAATAAAAATTATAATGAAAATTATGTACGCGAAGCTGCCTACTACAACTGGCAGAACGCAGGTTGCCCAAGTGGTAAAGATGAATATTTTTGGACAATGGCTATAAACCAACTTTATGGCAATTGCAATTGTTCAAACTCAAGCTCTGCTTGCTCTTGCAAGAAATCTTCTACTAAATCATCTGCAAAATCAAGCTCTGCAAAAACTAGTTCCAGCAAAAAAACATCTAAGAAATAATTTATATTTATTTCTGCAAAAAAATACCTGTCGTACGGCAGGTATTTTTTGTTTTAAATGCAGATATTTTTTTCAAAGTTTTTATTCATAAATTTCTACTGATTTTCAATAATTTTCGAGTCATTTTTTCTATTTGTGCAAATGGTTATCCACAACAAATAAAAAATAAAAATTTATCACATTTTCTCCACAATTTTCTGCGCTGTCAAATAGTCAAATTTTCCACTTCCCAGCAATGGAGGTTCCTTGGTATAAAACACTTCTTTCGGACACCATAACTCACTAATTCCCTGCTGTTTAAAAAAGCGTTGTATCTCTGATAATTTGGCAGTTTCATCAGCTATCAGCAGCACAATTTTTTCCCCTTTCTTTTCATCAGCAACACTCAAAACTCCCAAAATTGAATTTGGATAAAGTTTTTCAATAACCTGTTCAATCGCCGTTAACGAAACCATTTCTCCGCCAACCTTGGCAAAGCGTTTTACTCTCCCGCAAATAGAAACAAAACCATCGTCATCAATATTCACAATATCGCCGGTGTCGTACCAATCATCAGCCGGCTGCAAAACATTTGGCTTATCGGCTTTAATATATCCCATCATCACGTTTTCAGCTTGTAAAAGCAGCTTGCCGCCGTCAGAAACACCAGAAACTTTTTGCAGTTTATATTTAATTTCCGGCAAGATTCTTCCGACTGAATTTTCTTTATAATACATTGGTGTATTCACTGAAATAACCGGTGACAATTCGGTTGTTCCATACCCTTCAAAAATCCGTACACCAAATTTTTTCATCCATAATTCGGCTGTTCGTTCTTTCAGTTTTTCACCACCGGCAACTGCAAATCGTATTGGGAAAAAGTCATAAGAATTTGCCATGCGCCCATAGCCATACAAAAACGCGTCCGTACCAATAATCGCTGTCGCCTGCAAATCATATGCCAGCTCAGGTATAATGCGATAGTGTAAAGGTGATGGATATAAGCAAACCTTAACCCCTTGCAGCAGAGGCAAAACAGTACCGACAGTCAGCCCAAAAGAATGGAACATCGGCAAAGCGTTGAGGAAAGTGTCTTTAGAATTAAACGGCACGGCCAAACGCAGCTGCAGCACATTTGCCTGAATATTTTTATGCGAAAGCACAACCGCTTTTGGTAATCCTTCAGAACCTGAAGTAAACAAGATTACCGCCGGTTTATCCGCTGGCAATTTCACGGTTTCGCGGCGAAAATATTTTTTCAAGCCCTTCAGCTTTGTCAACAAAGATACCTGCCCTGCCAAATCTTCTAGATAAACCATCGTTACACCAGCTTTTTCCGCCGCCGCAACCAAATTATCCAATTTGCCCATTTCCACAAATTTACGAGAACTGATAACCTTGCGCAAACTCACAGTTTTAATACAAGATTCAAACTGCATTATCCCCATAGAAAAGTTTAGCATAACCGGTATTTTTCCGGCATATTGCAAAGCAAAAAAGCTTATGGCATTAGCCAAGCTGTTTGGCAGCAAAACTCCAACTTTTTCTGCGTTGGCAAATATCTTTTTATACGCCACTCCCAAGACATAGCTTTTTAAAATAAACTGTCCGTAATCCAAAGTTTTTTTCTGCATATCCAAAGCAATTTTATGCTTTGAGCCAAACAATCTTTCTGCCTGCAGCAAACTGTTAAACAAATGCTCATTTTTTACCGTTGTGCGATAAATCATCGAAGCCATTAAATCATATAATTTCAGCGAAACAGCATGACGCTTTTCCCGCATAGAAAGTTTATCCGAAACACTAATTTCGCATGGTGGTAAAACAAACATTTTAATTTTGGGAAACATTTGCGTTTTAACCATCTGCCCCACATATGAAAATTTGGAATATTGAGCTCCGTCAATACGCAGCGGCACGATTTTAGCACCAGTTTTAGCAGCAATAACTCCGGCACCTTCATATACTTTCATCAATGAGCCTGTCACGCTGATTCTACCTTCCGGAAAAATCATCACCGTTTTATTTTTGTTGACTTCATCAATCAATGTACGTATAGCCAGCGGATTTGCCGGATTCAACGGACAAAAATCAACCAAGCCGCTAAATAGTTTAACATACCATTTTGTTCCCCAATCACTGTCTATGGCAAAGGTAATTTTACGCGGCAAATAAGCAGCTATCAAAACTCCGTCCAACAAAGAAACATGGTTGGCGATTATGAGTGTCTTACTGCCGGCTTTTTGCAAATTTTGCACACCCACCAACTCAACACGGAAAAACATTTTCAGCAACGAGCGGAATATTGAACGCACCAAGGCATCAGGCAACAACATGCAAATATAAAAAGCCACACCGGCGCTAATCAGCGATACAAACAAAAACAACGTGGTGATTTTAAAACCTAAGGCCGTTAAAATCACCGCTAAAATAGAGATTCCGACCATTCCCAAAGAATTAATAATGTTATTTCCGGCTATCACAGAAGCCACATTTTTCTTTGGTGCTTTTTTTTGCATCAACGCATTAAGCGGTACTACATACATACCTCCGCAAAAGGCAAAAAGAAACAAAAACACGCTTAGCAACACACCGCGCGGCAACAACAAAAAGTCTAATAATTTCAAAGTATTATCCGGCGTTTCAAAACCGTACGAGAGCAAATATACAGCAAATGAGCAAACACTCAAACCAATAGCGCTGATTGGCACATACACCACGCTGACATCACCTTTAAGCAATTTGTTGCAAAAAACAGAACCAACGCCGACACCAACCGAAAATAATACCAAAAACATAGTGACCACGGATTTTTCGGTATTAAAAACTTTACTGCATAAAGGGAATAATTCCGTTAAGAAAAAAACTCCTAAAACCCAAAACCACGTCGCGCCAATAATTGTACGGAAAACAATTGTATGCGACCATATAAGGCTGATATTTTCTTTTATCTGCCGCCCCAAATTAAAATCAATTTTCAAATCCGGCTGCACACCTGAGACCTGCGGAATTTTATACGCCGAAACAACACCCGCGACAGCGCATATAACCAACAAAAACACACTGGCATAAACCGGTAATAACGTACCTAGGACAGAACCTAAAATAATAGAAATATACGTACTGGCCTCAACATAAGCATTGCCGGCAACCAACTCATTTGCTTTTAACAATTGCGGCAGCATAGCATATTTAATCGGCCCAAAAAATGTAGACTGCAGTCCCATCAAGAACAGCATAAGAATCAACGGCAGCGGACTATTAAATAAAAATATAATTCCGGCGCCTATCATTAAAAACAACTCAATAATTTTCAAAATTCTGGTCAATTTTGAACGACTGTATTTGTCGGCGAGCAGCCCCGCAAAGGCCGAAAATAAGAAATACGGCAAAATAAAGACACCGGCCGCAAGATTGGCATAAATATTGACTGTTTGCGTATCGGCCATCAGCTTATACGCCACAAAAACCATCAATGTGTTTTTGAAAAGATTATCATTAAAAGCCCCTAAAAACTGGGTAGCCAAAAGCGGGAAAAACTTTTTTTCCCGCCAAATTTTATCTGCCATAAGTCCACCTTTTGTTTAGTTAAAATTCCAATTCAAGCCCATTAGCGCACGATAATCATTCGCCTGTTTTTGATGTTCCGGATTTATTCTCACATCAAATTCAGAACGCACGCTCAAACTTTCGTTAAAATCATGGCTTGCATACATCGTCAATTTATATTCTCTGGCTTCTGGTTTTAAAGCTGCTTTATAACGATTGAAATACACTTCATCAGAATAATTGTCACGTCCTTGCGGAAAGTTTACCGATAAAGTACCGTCAACAACCCGCAGCGGCGAAGACACGCCAAAACCAAATTCTGTTTGCTTGCTTACTTTGTAGTTAGCGTCAAAAGCAAAACTTTCGCTGGTCAAAGCCGAGGTTTCAAGCAAATTAGAAGCAAAGGATTGACCTTGGGTATATCCTCTATAATAGCTTCCGCTCAAAGTCAAACGAGGAGTAACAAACCAAGAAGCTTTAACACCGGCATTATATGTGCTGCTGTCTTGAGTGTTAAAAGCGCCGTTTCCGTTCAAACCTAATGCGGCAGCTTCCTCATATAGCAAACCATTCATTAAACTAAAGCCAAATTTTTCGCCCTTATGCAGCTGTAGCTCCGAATTTAGAGCATAAGCTTGTTTTTTGAAAGAATTATCCTGATAACTGCTGTCGCCGTCATATAAACCATTGCGGCCGGTAACCGCCTCAAATTTCAGACCTGAGTTTTTACTAAAAGCAAAAGTGTTGTACACACCATACGCATTTTGAAAAGCCATAAACGGATTCTTTGTTGCCGCAGCAAAAGAACCGCCGTTTTCATACTTAGTATTTTCACTAAAATAAAAGCCCGACTTTGTGTTACCATTCTGATAATCAGCTTGCATAAATCCAAGACCGTTACCCTTGATATTTCCAGCGCTGCCGCTAAAGGTAAAGCTCAATCCGCCTTGCTGAACATTGGTTGTTTTGGCTGATTTTGCTATTTGATAAACATCATTTTTCAAATTTTTATATCCGCCATGTGTCACCGAAATGTAATTGGCTGTAGACATAGCAAACGGACGCGCATATTTATCAAACGCAGTCACCGTTTTCGGCAAGACTTTCTGCATTGCATTCTTAAATGTTGACGGAACATTCAAATGAGTTTGGCTAAGATTTAACATTCCATCAGATAAACTGCTGCCGGCGGCTGTTGTTATGCCGTTATTTGTTGAAATATAAGTATTTACAGCTGCTCCCAAATCCAATAAACCTGCTCCGTATTTTTCTGCAGTATAGCCGTCGGAAGCTTTATCTTTATTTGCAGTTTCCAACATCAAAGAAATTATTTCTTGTGAAGACATATACGGATAAGCGCCTTTCAATAAGGCATAACTTCCGCTAACAACAGGAGCGGCCTGTGAAGTTCCGGCCATGGCCGTATATTTATAAACGCTATCCGGCTGTCCGGCGCTGATAATTGTTGACTTAACAACCGTATCATTTCCATCGCCGCCTGGGGCTGTAATGCAATAATCTTTAGTAACACCGCATTGATTAGAAAATTCCGATATTTTATATGACTCCAGCTTATTTCCGCTCATTGTCACATCGGCAGCTACTACTACCAACATTTGCAAATCAGAATATCTGGATTCCAACAATTTTAAGCCTGCACGCAAATCCGGTTGAGATTTACTTTTATTGCCTGCAGCTTTTACCAAAACCATACCATCTTTACCTGTTTTTCCGGTTATGTTGTTTTTCACATCTTTATAACTAGCGACAATAGCATCATAAGCTTTCAGCTCATCATCATCAATCAAGTTAATATTATCATTGATTTTTGAAGCATTTATACTATCGCTAGATTCAACTCCAAAGCTCATATTAACCACGGAAGCACCATCTGCCAACAATTTATTCAACGGATCAGCCAAACTGGATATAAAATCCCAGCGCACAGCCGTAATTGTTGTATTGGCGCCGGCCACTCCCATATTGCCTTTACCATCAATATTTGCACCGATAATTCCGGCAACATTTGAACCATGTAAAACATCATTTATATTTTGAAGCTTATCATTTGCCAAATTTGGATAGAAATAATACTGCAGTTTGTCCCAATCATAATTCTGAGCATAATCAGCTGCCCAGCGATTATAGCAAATTTCCGCAGTATCGCCGCTTTCACAGTTCATATACCTAGATATTTTACTTTCTCCGTTTCCATCAGAAAACTGTACTTTAAGCATGCAATAACCATCTGCGCATTGTACTTTTTCAGAAGCATCATAAGTCCAGCAATTTGTGGTATCACCAGACAAACACGGACCATAATCAAAATTGTATCCGGTTACCTTAGATCCCTCGCCCACAGCAAATTCCGAATGGTTTCCCCATACGCCGGAATCTATCACTCCGACATTTACATTTTTAAGTTTGGTCGCAAATTTCCCGTTGCTGTCAGTTCCATAAAAATTTTTATAGGCTTCGGCAGCATTTATAGCGCCCAAATAATTTACAGTTGTACCTTTGTCGGGCTGATAATTACTGTCTGAATATTCTTTATTATTTTCAAAATAAGAATCATCTAACTTGTTTGCAATACCACCATAAGTATCAGTCACCGGTTCAAGTTTGGTATTCCAATCACGAGAAGAATCCGTTGAACCATTATTTCCAGGAGTATAATTTACATTTGCATCGCTGTCACTTCCGCTGCCGTTACCGCTATCAGTTTCGCTGCCACTGCTACCGCCGCTGCCGCCGTCAGAAAAAGCAAACAGCCCAGCCACACCGGCTCCCAAAAGAGTTAAGCCGCCATATTTTAAATACTTGTTTTTCAAATCTGTTCTATAGATTGCCTCGGCTGTTTCCATACACGGAGCTTTATCATCAGCTCCATATTTATATAACAGATTATATGCATCGTCATCGCCTTTGCTTTTAGCACGGCATAAGGCTGATAATCCACGCTCATCGGTAATATCGATAGAATATCCCAAATTTAGCAGCTGCTGAATTTTTTGCGGCTTATTTTCTAGAGCAGCACGATAAAAAGCATCTTGAATAGAACTATTAAAACGCGGCGGTATCACCGTTGCCGCCCTTGCTTGAGGTGCACATAAAACTCCTGTCAAAGCCAAAATTGTAAAATATTTGCGTGTATTCATGATTATATCCTTATATATATTTTTGCCAAGTGTATACCTAAGGTTTAAAAAAAAGATTAAAAAAAATCTGTTATTTCGCTAAAAGATAACAATTGACTTTTGTTGTTGAAAAAGTTAGCTTTAATAAGTAATTAACAAGGAGCAAAAAATGAATCGCATAAAGTTAAAAGCTGACAGCCAATATCTTATTCCCAAACATTTGCTAACCCGTTTGGTCGGTTTTTTTGCCGGCGCTAAAATGGGCGGTTTAACCACGGCAATGATAAAGAGCTTTATCAAACATTACAAAGTCAACACCAAGGAAATTATTGGTAAACCAGAAGAATACAAAACTTTTAACGATTTTTTTGCCCGTCAAATTCAGCCTGACGCACGTCCTATCAACATGACAGACAATGTGTTGGTTTTTCCGGCAGATGGCAAAATAAGCCAATTCGGCGCTATTGAAGATAAATTTATGCTGCAGGCCAAAAATCACTATTACACCGTAAATGCCTTGCTTGCCAATAGTCCGGAAGCCAAACTTTTTCAAAACGGAGATTTTATTACCACATATCTTTCACCAAAAGACTATCACCGTGTGCATATTCCTTTTGACGGCACTCTGACAAAAATGATTCATGTTCCTGGAGATTTATTTTCGGTCAATAAATTCAATGCCGAACATATTCCAGAGCTTTTTGCCCGCAACGAACGCGTTATTTGTTTTTTTGATACTTCAATCGGTAAAATGGCAGTAGTTTTGGTTGGAGCAACTATTGTCCGCAGTATTTCTACCGTTTGGTCCGGAGTTGTCGCTCCTAGCAAGAACAAAGATATCAGCGTGTATGACTATAAAGATGATAATAAAAGTTTTCCTAAAGGTGTGGAAATCGGCAAATTTTTTATGGGAAGCACGGTTATCTGCCTGTTTGAAAAAAATAAAATCAAATTCAATGAAGATATGTTGGCCGGTCAGCCTACCCGCGTTGGCATGGCAATGGCCGAAGTAAAATAGTTTTACACAGCATTTATTTGAAATTACCCCTCAAAAAAAACACCGTCCTATTTTTATAGAACGGTGCGAGGTGTTTAGATTTTGTTACGAATTATTTGCCGTAAAATGCTTTTTTATAAACTTCCAAAACCAATTCTTTGCTGCAAGGACGTGGATTGCCGCCGGTGCAAACATCGGCCATGGCTGCATCTGACAATGCTTCCAAATCTTCTTCTTTAACATTGATATCCTTTAATGTTTCCGGAATATTTACGTCTTTTTTAAGCTGTTTCACAGCATCAATAGCAGCTCTGCGATATTCTTCCTGCGACATTTTATCAACGCCTTTAACTCCCATTGCGCGAGCAATTTCGCGGAATTTTTCACCGGTGTACGGAGCGTTAAATTCCATAACATACGGCAACAAAACTGCGTTAGCCACACCATGCGGAGTGTTATAAAACGCGCTGAGTGGGTGCGCCATACCATGAACAACACCTAAACCGACATTAGAAAATGCCATACCGGTCATATATTGACCAAGCGCCATATCTTCACGACCTTTAGGGTCATTTTCCACAGCTTTACGCAGCGAACGAGAGATAATTTCAATAGCTTTCAGGTTCAAAGTATCGGCCAATTCCCATGAAGCCAAAGTTGTGTAACCTTCAATGGCGTGTGTCAAAGCGTCCATACCCGTAGCTGCAGTCAATCCTTTTGGCATAGAAGACATCATCTCAGGGTCTACGATTGCCACAACCGGAATATCATGCGGGTCAACACAAACAAATTTGCGGCGTTTTTCTTCATCGGTAATCACATAGTTGATAGTGGTCTCGGCGGCAGTGCCGGCAGTGGTAGCAATAGCGATTACCGGAACGCTCTTATGCTTGGTCGGGGCTACGCCTTCCAAAGAAACAACATCGGCAAATTCCGGATTGTTGATGATTATACCAATACCTTTGGCTGTGTCTTGAGGAGAACCGCCGCCAATGGCAATCATATAGTCGGCATCGGCCTTTTTGAAAGCCTCAACGCCTTCTTTAACCACAGTTACGCTCGGATTGGCTTTTACTTTGTCATAAATTGCATAAGCCATATTGTTTTTATCCAGCAAGTCGGTAATTTTTTTCACCACACCAAATTTTACCAAATCGGCATCGGTGACGATTAGTGCTTTTTTAAAGCCGCGGGCTTTAGCCTCGGTAATTACTTCATCTTTAGCACCAAAGCCGTGATAGCTGGTTTCATTTAACATAAAACGTTTTGCAGTCATAGTTGTTTCCTTTCATAAAAATTATTAAATCCTTATGTTTTAAATATATAGCAAAAATTGTTTAGCAACAGGTTAATTTTTACAGCAAAAAAGCGGCTCATTCAGAACCGCTTTTTTGAGTGTCGTTTTTATGCCGCTTTTTATAACGGAAGCAACGGTGACCAAGCTGGGTCAGAGGCTTCGGCCGGAGTTACAATGCGGCGTTCGTTATAACCGGTCAAGTCAATACTATACAAACGTACCGGAGAACCTCTGTCTTGGCGGAAGTACATCAACACACGGCCGTTTGGCGACCAGGTAGGACCTTCAACCAAATAACCATCGGCCAAAATACGTTCGCCTGTTCCGTCCGGATACATCACCCCAATATAAAACGCGCCGTTTACCATTTTTGTAAAGGCGATATAGTCGCCGCGCGGAGACCATACCGGCGTAGCGTAACGGCCTTTGCCAAAACTGATACGTTCAACATCGCTGCCATCGGCATTCATAACATAAAGCTGTTGATTGCCGCCGCGGTCAGAGTTAAACACAATTTTGCTGCCGTCAGGAGAATAGCTTGGCGATGTAGAAATAGCGCTGCCATAAGTAATCTGGCGGGTTTTACGGGTTCTGATATCCATCTCATAAATATTTGTTGAACCATGATTAGCATAACTGAGTAAAACTTTTGAGCTATCCGGAGAAAATACCGGCGCAAAAGTCATACCTGGGAAATTACCCAAAACTTGACGGCGGTTTGTATCCAAATCAAGCATATAAACACGCGGACTGTTGCCGACAAATTCCAAATAAGTAATTTTTTGCATATTCGGCGAAAAACGCGGTGTCAAAACCAAGTTTCTACCGTCAGTTAAAAACTTATGATTTTCACCGTCTTGGTCCATCATGGCAAGACGTTTAATGCGGCGAGTAGCGCGTCCGGTTTCCGAAACATAAACCACACGGGTGTTGAAATACCCCTTATCACCGGTCAAGCGTTCATAAATTGCATCAGCCACCACATGGGCGATTCGGCGCCAGTTGCTTTTGGTGGTAGTAAACGATTTACCGATAAGCTGCTGTTCTGCCGTAACATCCCACAAACGAAAATCAACACGGATTTTGTCCCCTGGCAGCTCAACAATCTGACTTTGTACCAAAGCTTGTGACTTTATAGCTTGCCAGTTTACAAACTTTGGCTGTTGGTCAATAGAAGTTAGGGTTTCAATATAGCTGTTAGTCGGCAAAATTTTAAACAAACCGCTTCTATCCAAATCGGCGGCTATCACTTCACGAACCTTATCACCATAATCATTACCGATAATTTTAGTAAAAATATTGCCGTTACTGCCTATCATTTCCGGAATAGCAACCGGCATCGGATTACGAGTAGCACCGCGAACATCAATTTCCAGCTCTGCCTGAGCAGGAGTAATAATCAATGTTAAAAGCGCTGCAAAAACATATTTTAATTTCATTGCTTTATACCTTTAGAACTAATTAAAATTTCAACTGAATTCACAATATACATATTAGTTCAAATAGTAAAGCTAAAAAAGAGTTTATAGGCATAATTATGCAGCGCTTTTTAGTTGACAAACATACTTATTCCGCATAGCCTTACAAAAAAGGAAAACATTATGAATATTACAGAATTTAAAAATACTTTGCCTCAATACAAAGCCCTGCTAGGGGTTGATTACGGTTCTAAAAGAATGGGATTGGCAGTTTCGGATTTAGGACGCAGCATTGCGACTTCGTTCAAAATTTTATACCGCGTAGAATGGCAAAAAGACGTGGCTGAACTCAAAAAAGTTATTACTGAAAAAGAAATCGGCGGTCTGGTCTATGGTTTGCCCCTGCAAATGAACGGCGAAGAAGGAGCTATTGCACAAGAAGTCCGCGCTTTTGCCCAAAAACTGGCTCAAGAAATTGATTTACCTTATATTTTTTGGGACGAACGACTTTCTTCTTCGGCCGTGGAACGTTTTTTAATAGAAGAAGTTGATATGTCGCGAGGCAAACGCAAAAAAATTCTGGACGCATCTGCCGCAGCATATATTCTGCAAGGTGCATTAGACGCAATAAGTTTTTGTCGCTAATAAAAATGTCCGCCCTTTTGAGCGGACACTTTACTATAAAGAATTTTTCACTTTACTATTCAGCACTGTTTTTTTCTACAGTAACATCTGTCAAACGGAAATATTCAAATTCTCCGTCCGCCAAAATTTTGAAACGGCTGCGGCTTTTAGCAACCATCGCAGTAGCTTCGGCTCCGCCTTCATAAACAACAGCTCCAGTTTTATCATGAAAAGTCACCGAAATCAGGATTCTGGCAATATCATTATCTGTATCATTTTCCAAATAACCACAAACAGCGTTATCGCATTTATACATACCATAAACTTTCACGCCGTCTTTGTTGTAGCTGTTTAAGTCTTCTTTTTCTTTTAATTCATCAGAATTATTTTCATCAGCTATGCTGTCTTCTGCCGTAGTTTCCGAACCGGACGGAATAGCGGTCCACCCCAATCCTAAAGCTGCAACAACCACCAAAACCATAGGGATTCTTTTCCCTTGAATTTCTAGATATTTCCCTTTAAGGCTTTTTTTATAAACTGAAGAAAAAAGATGAAAAACTTTTTTAATCAATTGAAAATATTTTCTATCTTTTGCCAACACACCTATTTCTTTTGCTTCTTCCAGCAAAGTTTCGGTATTCAAATCATTTTTTGTTTCATTTGCCATTGTATTATCCTTCAAATATGAAACAGAGTCATTTTATTTTTTACATTAAATATAAAATACTGAAAAAATCGTAAATAAAATAAAAAAATATCGTATACCAACAAAAAAACAGACCGTTTTTTATAGACGGCCTGTTTTATCTGCTTAAATAACGGCTTAATTATCAAACAACGGTACGCCGCGCGTCAAACGAATACGCTGTGTTTCGATAGTGGTCGACAAATTCATTTTACCGCTTTTGATAATACCGCGAACCTGATCGCCTTTAGAGCTGTCCGGATTTGCAAACACATATTCAATTTTAGCTCGTTTTGGCACGCCGACCAAAGTTTGGTGCAACACCGCCAAAATACCGTTACCCACCAAATCATAGGCCATTTCTTCAGAAATACCGGTTGCCGCAGCATATTTTACAATAGACTGAATCGCATCTGTAACCGTGCTGGCGTGAATCGTAGACATAACCAAGTGCCCCGAAATAGCAGCACGCAAAGCTTCTGAAGCAATTTCCGGATCACGAATCTCACCCAAATACACATAACGAGGTTTAGAGCGCAACATAGATTTCAAACCTGCTTCCCAAGAACCACCCGGAGGTGTCATTTGTTTGCAGATTCCGAGTTCGCCATTAACCGTATGATAAGTTCCGTCAAGTGGCATTTCTACCGGATCTTCCAACGTAAAAGCATAACCGCCGTCACGAATTAAAAACTCGCGCAAAAGAGCAGAAAGAGTGGTAGTTTTACCAGAACCGGTAGTACCGGCCAATAAAATCAAACCAGGAGCGCCGCTCAAAGATTTCAAATAACGCAAAAGATGTTCTTCAATACCAAGTTTATTAATATCTGGTACGGTGTGAGGCATTTTACGGGCGCAGTATTGCTGACCTTCCAAAGTCACTGTGCGCTCCACACGATAATTCAAGCCTTTAAATTTAACTTGATAGCTTGGATTGTGCCCGTCATACGTATTCATAACTTGCTGTAAAAATTCGTCATAATCATCTGGATGTGTTTGCACCAGTCCGCTTGGAGTTTTGCGTCCCCAAATATAGGCTGTACCGTCTGGAATAATATATATATCGGAAAAATCCGTATCATTAACTGTTGCCATTTTTTTGTTCCTATTTATTTAAATCAGTATCTTGAGAATAATTTTATTTTATTAAGTTTTGGTTAAACCTGCAACATTTAATAAAAAAGCAAAGTTATCCACAGTTAAAACGGTAAAAATTAGAGTTCTACCCACCATAATAAATATTAGTATCCCCAGAGATACTGCTAATTTTACGTTATTAACCTTTACGCTGCTAAGGCTATATGATAAAACTAGAAGCAGTTATTTAATTTTATAAAGGAACTGTTATGAAAAAAATATCTGCAGCCGCAGCTGTGGCTCTGTTGGCTAGTGTAGGCAATGCTAACGCCGCCGGCTATCAACTAAACGAATTTTCCGTTACCAATTTAGGCCGCTCTTTTGCCGGTATCGGTGTAGCCGGAGATGATTATTCGGCTTTGGGATACAATCCTGCCGGTATGACTTTAATGAAACGTTCTGGTATGCAAGCCGGTTTGACCATGACCGAGGTTGCCTCTAAAATCCGCGGCATTGGTGACCAATCAGGTAAAAAAACAGATATGGATTTTATGATTCCGCTGCCAAGTATGTTTGGACAATATAATGTAAACGACAAGCTGTTTTTAGGCGCCGGCATCTATGTTCCGTTTGGTTTGGCCACACGCTATGGCCACGACAGCTTTATTGCCAAAGATAAAAACGGTGTCCGCCGTTCCGAATTGGAAGTTGTTGACGGCAATATTTCAGCCGCCTACAAAGTTGATAATCATTTGTCATTGGGTGTGAGCGGTATTCTGCGCCATATTAAGGGCAAATTAACTTCTAATGTGAATAGTCCTCTTCCTAATTTGGGATATAGTGATTTTAAGGTTTCCGGTTGGTCAACAACTATGAACTTGGGTGCAATGTATGAGTTTGATGAAGATACCCGTATCGGCTTGTCTTATCGCTTTAAGAGTACTCAACGTACCACAGGTCATCACACAATTTCGGTTAATCCGATGTACGCAGCTTTGGCTTCAAGATTCGGCATGGGGGTTGATAATCGTTATGATTCCGTGTCTGACCCGGAACTTCCGGCAAGTTGGATTTTATCCGGTTATCACAAGTTTGGTGAAAAATGGGGTACAACCGCAACCGTTAAATATACACAATGGCATCGTTTCCACGTATTTCCGGCTTATTCCGATAATCCGTTAAAACCTGATTTGGGCGTGCAATATCGTTGGAAAGATGCTTGGAACTTTGCTTTGGGACAAGATTATTATTTGAATGAAAATTGGACATTGCGCGCCGGCTTGGCTTGGGACCAATCTCCTGTTCCAAACAACACATACCGCACAAATCGTATTCCTGACACCGACCGTTTATGGACTTCTTTCGGTGTAAGTTATGCCACCGGAAATCATCAGTTTGACTTTGGTTACGCCCACTTGTTTATGATGCATGGTAAAGTTTGGAACTCTGCCGAAAAAGATACCAATGCAAAATACAAGAGCTATAGCAATATGTATGCTTTGCAATATCAATATAAATTTTAAGCAAGCTGATATCTGTTTTATTAAAAATCCGCAATTCTATTGCGGATTTTTTTGTAACTTGTTTTTATAAAGTTTCAACATCACTGGTTCACAAAACACTTTACATTATATTAGAATTTATCCATTTTTTTATGCAAAGTTTGTCTTAATATTCCTCTAACCTTCTTCACATCTGATATCTTAATTTAATGCCGCCAAAGGCAAAATAGTTACAGATTTTCATCAATTTTCTTGATTTCCTGCGGTTTTCCTCCCTTAACAGGAGAAGAACTCTCATCTGTTGTGACGACTTTGTCTTCCAGTTCATCCATCAGCTTATCCAAATCTGAGGTTTCATCTTTTTTGTAGCCCTCTTCTTTTGCCTCAGCCTCACCTTCCACCTTTGGCTGAACCAGCTTATTAAATAATTCCTCGCCGCTTTTTTTCAGTACATCGCTGGCAGCATCTGTTGCTTTATTTAATTTTTCGGCCGAAGAAGGCTCTTCGTCTTTTGCTTTTTCCTCATCAACTTTTTCATCGGTCTTAGCAGCGACTACCCCCAAAGTTTCGCCCTTGGCTTTCAAATCATCAAACCATTTTTCCGGTATCAAGCCTTTAATCGGACCTGCCGCGTCTCCGGCAAGTTTGAAATAGCGAGATTCGGCAAACACGCCTTTTTGAGATTCTTCCGGAATCAGTGAAGAAATCATAATTTGGAGCAAAATCACAATAACCACACCACGGAAAATACCAAAAATAAATCCCAAAATTCTATCCAGAGCGCTCAGTTTGCTAAAACGGATTTGCGTGCTGATTTTATCGGCTGCCAAAACCCAAAAAATACAGAACATTATCAAAATAACCATGCCGGAAACAAGTCCTGACAACACTTCTGATGCAATGTATTTTTTCATTATCGGATCAACCACCGGCAACAAATAATAAACCGAAACACCAGCCAAAACCCACCCTATGATAGACAGCAGTTCTTTAGTGACACCGCGTGCAATGGCAACCAAGGCCGAAACGCCGACAATTACCAAAAAAACCACATCTAAATTGTTTAATTGCTCCATTTTTTTGCTCCTAATTAAACCAATTAATCAAACGATGAACATTGCCGATTTCATAGCAGGAAAGTTCATAATTTTTTGCGCCTTTGTCTTTTTTATCCTTACCGAACGACGGCGGAATAATAGCACTGACAAAACCAAGCTTATGCGCTTCTTTCATACGCAGATTAGGCTGGCTCACAGCTCTTATTTCTCCAGATAATCCGATTTCTCCAAACACCACCATATCCGCAGGCAGTGGCTTATTGGTGAGCGACGATATAACCGCCATGGCAACTGCCAAATCAGCAGCCGGTTCAGTAATTTTTAAGCCCCCGGCTATGTTCAAATAAACATCATGCGAACTAAAATTCATGCTGCAGCGAGCTTCCAACACTGCCAGAATCATCGACAGCCTATTAGAATCCCAACCCACAACGGCTCGTTTTGGCGTTGAATAACCGCTAGGGCTGACCAAAGCCTGAATTTCCACCAACAGCGGACGAGAACCTTCTATACCGGCAAAAACGCACGAACCAGAAACATTTCCCTGTCTTTCAGCCAAGAACAACGCCGACGGATTTTCTACTTCCACCAAACCTTTATCCTGCATTTCAAAAACACCTATTTCATCGGTCGCGCCATAACGGTTTTTAACCGCGCGCAAAATTCTAAAATGATGTCCGCGCTCACCTTCAAAATACAAAACCGTGTCAACCATATGTTCCAAAACCCGCGGTCCGGCAATTTCTCCTTGCTTTGTCACATGTCCAACCAAAAACAGCACAAACCCCTTGCGTTTAGCCAGTTTTATCAACTCATAAGCGCAGGCTCTAACCTGTCCCACGCTGCCAGGAGTGGATTCTACCTCGTCCAAATACATCGTCTGAATAGAATCAATAATCACCACAGCCGCATCTGTTTTTTCCAGCGTGGCAATAATATTGCGCACATCAGTGGCGCTAGCCAAATTAACCGGACTATCAGCCAAACCTAAACGGCTGGCGCGTATACGCACTTGGTCAATAGCCTCTTCGCCAGAAATATAATAGCATGGATAATGCTCATTTTTGTTTGCTAAACCAGCACATACTTGCAACAACAACGTCGACTTGCCAATACCAGGATCACCACCAACCAAAATCACCGACCCCGGAACCAATCCGCCGCCCGTCACGCGGTCAATTTCATTAATTCCGGTTTGCAAACGGGCATAGGTGTTTTGTTCTCCTTTAAGCGGCACAAAATCTATGATTTTACCTTCTTTGCGCGGATTAATTTTAGAAAAGCCGTCATTTTTTTGCACTTCTTCAACAATAGAGTTCCATTCGCCGCAAGAATCACACTTTCCCTGCCAGCGCGGATAAGTCGCACCACAATTTTGACAAACATACAAACTGACACTTTTCTTTGCCATGGCTATACTTCCATTTTTATCGGCCCTTGCGAGCTTCCGTGAATAAATTGCTGTAAATATGGATTTTCGGACTTATCCATTTCTTTCACCGTACCAGACCAAATTATTTTTCCCTGATAAAGCATGGCGATTCTGTCGGCAATTTTACGCGCCGACGCCATATCATGTGTAATTGTCAAGGTTGTAGCCCCCAAACCGCGAGCCGATTCGATAATCAAATCATTGATAACATCAGCCATAATCGGGTCCAAACCGGTTGTCGGCTCATCAAAAAAGATAATTTCCGGACGACAGATAATAGCCCGCGCCAAACCAACACGTTTTTGCATACCGCCTGAAAGTTCAGCCGGCGATAAATCGGCCACATCGGGCGCCAAACCAACCTGACGCAACACACGAATAGCCGCCACTTTAGCCTGTTTACGTGATTTTTCACCTTTTTGCAACAACCGAAAAGCCACATTTTCCCACACACTCAAGCTATCAAACAATGCCGCACCCTGAAAAAGCATACCCATTTTTTCATGAATATCTTTTTTTGTGCCGATTGTTTCTTCATCATCAATTTTTATAGAACCGCAATCCGGTGTCAACAAGCCTTGTATGCACTTAATCAAAACAGATTTTCCTGTACCTGAACCGCCGATAACAACTAAAGATTCGCCTTTTTTAATATCTAAATCCACGCCGTCCAGCACTTTTTTCTTGCCAAACGCTTTATATAAATTACGAATTTCTATTTTATTTTCACTCATGGCGCACCTTATTTAGAAAAGAAAATTTCAGTAATCAAATAGTTAAAAATCAAAACTAAAATAGACGATGAAACCACCGCGTTGGTTGTGGCCTCGCCCACACCTTGCGCACCGCCTTTAGAGCGATAGCCATGATAGCAGCCCATAATAGAAATAATAAAGCCAAAAACTCCGGCTTTCACCATACCGGAAATGACATCAATAGCCTGTAAATTCATCATAGTCGCATTAATATAGTTTGCCGGATTAAAATCCAATTTATAAACACCGACAACATAGCCGCCAAAAATACCGATAATATCCCCAAACAACACCAGCAAAGGCATAACCACCACGCCGGCCCATAGTCTTGGTGCTATCAAATAACGAAATGGATTGGCCGACAATGTAACCAACGCGTCAATTTGTTCTGTAACCCGCATTGTACCAATTTCTGCAGCCATAGCCGCGCCAATACGCCCAGCAACCATCAAGGCCGATAAAACCGGAGCCAGCTCACGAGTTACTGAAATCAAAACCACCGTCGCCACAGCGCTTTCGGCGCCGAATTTAGAAAAACCGGAATAAGTTTGAATAGCAATAACCATACCGGCAAACAAGGTAGTCAACCCCACAACCGGCAACGAATAGAACCCCATGTTCAAAAATTGACTCACAAATAATTTCAGATAAAACGGCGGAACAAAACAGTTATATACCGACTTTGCCACAAAACGTGTAAAAGCCCCAAGTTCCAACACAAAAGAAAGCAGCGGTTTACCCAAAAGCTGTAAAAAAGCTTCTATATTTTTCTTCAGCATATTCAATTATCCTATTCTGTTTGCAAAAGATTATCACGCAGCTTTACTATAATCTTTTCCAAAATTGTTGTGTCTTCAGCATACAAATCTATTGCGGGAATTTCAACACCTAAAATATTTTCGCACTTATTTTTTGGCAGACGTTCCAAATTTTCTTTAGACTGCACCAAATTAACCACTAGATTGATTTCTGCTTCTTTTTCAAATTCATACCTAGAAATTCCCACATTTCGAATTTCCAACAAACCTCTAATATTGAGCGGCGCGCTGCCAAAAAGCATATTATTGCGTGTTTCCAAGGCCACCACATCATCTGCCACCAAAACCGCGTTTTTATTTTCAATAAATTTCAGCGTCAATTCAGATTTACCGCTACCGGACTTGCCTTTAAATAAAATTCCTTTATTTTTCCATAGCACCAAAGAGGCGTGCATTGTGCATAACTCAGACATTTTCTAACCGTTTTTGCTTATTACCGTCTGTTGCTGAGATTGTAATTTTCCTTCCATCTTCAGTCATTTCTATTTGGACATTCCACATATTACGCGGAGAAAAAGCCCCCATTCTTTCCGGCCATTCCACTAAACTAACGCCAGAATAAAAAGCTTCTTCCACGCCTAGCTCAAAAATTTCGGACGGTTTTTCCAAACGATACAAATCATAGTGATAAATATCAAACGCCTCAGCGCTATAAGTTTGCAGCAGAGTAAACGTTGGACTTGGAACTTCTTTGGCTCCGGTCAGTTTTTGAATAAAAGCTCTGGCAAAAACACTTTTGCCAGCACCCAATGTTCCATTTAGCGCCCATATATCGCCTTGTTCGCTGATTTCTGCCAACTTTTCTGCCAACGCTATTGTATCAGCCTCGCTATGAGAAACAAAAACCTTTTCCATTAGAACCACCCGTCAAAATTTAACCAATCCGAACCTTTATTCACCTCTATTTTTGCTCTTCTTTTTTGCAGTTTACGCCAATCTGCCGGACGATAAAAGCGCCCATTCCACATACCTTGCAAATCATTCCGCGCCTGCTTTTCATAAGGAAGATAAATATTGGTATTTTTTGTATACGCAACCGCCCAGCCGGCACTGACTATTGCGGCTCCGATATCATGTTGTCCCAAAAAACAAACACCGGTCGCGCGGCGATTTATCACATCGCCAACAATCCGGCATTCAACTTCTTGTTCATGTATCCAATCTTGCAGCCACGTAATAGCCTTTTGACCGCAATGATAAGATATTCCTTTAGAATTGGAACATATTTGCTCAGAATTCGGCGCATCAACGCCCAATAGTTTGACGCGTATGCCTTTAATTTTCAGCACGCTGCCTGTTATCACCCTTGGCACACCTTTCAAAGCCGGATAGTCCATTGGATTAAAGTTATTTATCTGCGCCGGTTCTTGTTTTGTGCCCAACAAACCCGAAACTTTAGAAAAAAAACCACCGTCATCTTCGGACGGTGTTGCATTAACAACAGAACCATTGTTTTCATCTGTTCCAATTGGTTCTAAATCAGCCATTTGTCCATTTTGTTGTTGAGCCTCCGCATATTCAACAGAAGGTTCATTGGCGCTAAAAAATTTATCCCCTAATTTCTGAGTTACAGAATCTGAACCTAACATTCCCAAAGAATATAAAATAAACCACACAACGCCGCCTATAACGAGCAGCGCCATAGACATACTCATGGCAGACCAGAAAATTTTGAACAATATGTAAAGGACAATAAGACCAATAACAACGCTGACAAAACCCATTCCTTGCAAAGATGTGCTGTCACTTTGCGTACCTGCCCCGCCAAAATATATCAGCGAAGCAAAAACAACCAGTAATATTATATTTTTCAACAAAGACATCTACTTAACCTTTTTTAACATCTGCTACATTAGAACATAATTTTTTTTCTTATGCAAGCTATTTATACAGCTTTGGCAACAACTCTTCCGTTTCATTTTTATTTTTATGACCGGAACTATTTCTTATAACCTGCAAAATTATCGAGGCGTCTAAAGACACATTTTCTCCTCCATATAATATTTTATTTAAATTTTGCAGCTGGTTTTCAAAATTATCTTGTTTAACAGCTTTAGCCAAATCCTGTAAATTGCTTATATTTGCATCTTTAAACACCGTGTTGCCCCACAAAATGAGGTTATCGCGCAAAGCTCTGTAATCCTTATTATCCAAATTGCGGCGAATAATTGATTTCCAATCGGTCCGGCTTTTATTTTCTTCTTTTTTTACGGCTTGTGGACGTCTAAACAAAAAACTTATGAGTAATCCGGCCAAAAATGCAACAATTACCCAAATCCAAATTTTTTCGTCAGACACCAAGTTTTGTGGCGCTATTTCTGTCTGTTCCGTTTTTTGTTCTGTCGCCTGAGTTTTTGTATTTTCAGCTGACATACTCTTAGTTTCCGGCTCAACCGAATGACCTTCAACAAAAACTTTTTCCGCCGGAATAACTGCCGTTTCTATTTTTTTTGTTCTGACATTAAACCATTGCAATTTAAGCTCCGGTAGGATTTGCTCACCGTTTTTCTGCGGGATATAAACCACTCTGGTCACGGCTTGCGAAACAACTTTATCTTTTATCACTTCGGTATTAAACTGTGGATTTTCCGGATAGATCCTAAAATTTTTATCATCAGTAAATGACAATTCCGGTAACTGTGTATCGGCCACGCCTAAAACCGTCAGAGCAATTTCGCGGGCCACGGTTTCTCCCACCATAAATAAAGGCTTTTTCTCGGTCCACATTGCTTCAAACTTCAAATTTTCTGCCGGCAGCCACCAATTTTGCCCATAATCAGCAACTTCGGGCAAAACATTTATCTGAGCAGTTTTGGAATACAGCTCAACCGGTTTTTGCGTACCGAAAACATCATTAATATCCATGCTCATAAATTGAAACAAGCTATTGAATCCTTGCTGCAACAAAGGATGTTTATTTATATTATCCGCACTGATATAAAAACCGTTTATTTTTGCCGTTGGAAGTTCCAAATTTCCGCTCTTTTGCGGAAACAGGGCATAATAAAACTTTATAACCCTTTCGCCGTTTACATTTTTAACTTCATAATTTTTCAGCTCTTTTATCAGCCAATTATCCGCATTGACAAATTGCGGCGCAGAAGTCAATTGCAAACCGATTTTATCATGAATTGTCAAAACAGCGTTAACTTCTTGCTGTATATAAGGATTCGTGTTGTCTACCTCTAAATCAACCGAAAATTTTGCGGCTTCCGCTAATTGATTATCATTTTTAACATTTCCTTGTTTACCCACTCCGGCAACCGTGCTCCCCGCAGGCAAAACTTCGATGGTTATCGGTTGACTCGTATACTTTCCAACTTTGATTGCCGGTATGGTGACTTTTCCCTCATGCTTTGGCAGCAAACCAATATCCCAATCGCTCTGCTGAAAACTTTGACCGTTGATATAATTCATTTGCGATGAACTAGAAGTGGAATAGACGGTAAAATCATTTTGCAATCCGCTCAAATCAGGCTGCAATGACGCCCCGTCTTTGCCATCATACGAAAGATTCAAATAAAAAACTTCGCCCAGTGGAACTTTATCAGCCTCAACATCAGCTTTTAGAGTTTGGGCAAACACATTTGATAATAAAGCCATATAGACTGTTGTTAATACCAAAATTTTTTTCATTTCAACCTCACCTTATTTTTCATATCTTTTTTTAGCATATTCTTTTTTTATAAAAGCTCGCAGCAAACCGCCTTTATCCTCGGGAATTTTACGAAACTTCTGCATTCTGGCACGAATTTTTTCTCGTTCTTCCGGCGACTGCTTATCACTGGCTTCTATTGAAACACTTTTTTGCTCTTCCGGCTGCTGGTTCTGCTGCTCGGACTGTTGCTGCTGGTTCTGCTGCTCGGACTGTTGCTGTTGGTTCTGCTGCTCGGACTGTTGCTGTTGGTTCTGCTGCTCGGACTGTTGCTGCTGGTTCTGCTTCTCGGACTGTTGCTGCTGGTTCTGCTGCTCGGACTGTTGCTGCTGGTTCTGCTGCTCGGACTGTTGCTG
>ERZ1034897.141-NODE-141-length-40844-cov-454.696634_pt1 | contig 40844 bp, 42 predicted proteins | sample MGYA00520629_ERZ1034897 | MGnify/ENA primary metagenome ERZ1034897 (study PRJEB33766, sample SAMN09781789) | gut metagenome | biome: gut microbiome | host: Homo sapiens | place: Madagascar | study: EMG produced TPA metagenomics assembly of the PRJNA485056 data...
CACCCTTGGTAAGGGTGAGGTCCCGAGTTCGATTCTCGGTATCAGCACCAGCGAACCTACTTATTCCAACTCTCTGATTTATCAGAGAATTTCTTATTATTCTAATCAGAATAATTTTTCAAAAAAAATTCCAGATTTTTATGAATTTGGCATTCCTATGCCATTCTTTAATTCTGATTTCTCTCAAAACACTTTATCCATAAAAAATACAGTAAAAAAACACGAAAATATTTCTCGTATCGAACGTGTCTTACTCCAAAATTCTGTTGGTGAGTTATCTGTTATCGGAATTCTCTATAAAGAGCAGCTCAATTCTAAACTGAGCCCTACTCTTAAAGTCTTTTTGTCTATTCTGACAAATTTATGTAAAAACTCTTCTTCTAATTTTATCGATTATTCTAATTTAGAACTTGTTTCTAGAATTCATGGACTTTTCAGCCTTGTTCAAATAAGACGTCACATCGATAAATTATCAAAACTAGGTCACATAAGCATTGCTTATGGAGAAAACTCAAGCAGAAAGATCTTTATTACTTGTGTTAACGATTTTTCAGGTAAATATCTTTCTTTATCCTCGCTTTATTCAGAATCAGGTGCTAGCAAACTCAATGCATCTCAGATCCTTGTATTCTCATACTTATTAGATCGCTCTTCATTTTTTGCAAAAGCTGATATAGGTTTTTTTGCAGATAGTGAAGATGCTGCACTAATCTGTAAAGAACTTAATATTTCAGACAGAACACTTCGTAACTGTTATTCAACTTTAATCGATCTTAAAGCAATTTCATACGTAAATGAGAAAAACAGAAAGGCAGTTAAACCTGTAGATATTAGTTCTGATGTTTCTGTTCAGTATGCTGAAAAATTCAAAGTTTCACTTTCTGAACAGTGCAGAAAAATTGTTTTAAAACGCTGCAAATCATCTTCTCCTAAATCTGATGTAAGCAATCTTACAAACGATGCTTTGAAGTCACTCTTACTCTCTTTTAAATCTCAAAAATCTATTGGAAAAAAATGTCGTTTTCCACAGGGGGCTTTTGGAAAAAAAGGATCTTTCAATGCATCTCCTTTGGAAAAAAATGATCTCTCTATTAATAATGAATTAAACGATCATATTAATAACGAGAATATAAACGCACAGCACGCTGTGTCTGAGACATATAAATTAAACCTAAAAAATGATCCTATTGGCATCAGATTTATTCCTCCTTCTCAAAATTCTTCGCCATTCTGGTTATTGCAAATTAAACCAGGCTCTCATGCAGAAAGAGATTTAAAGCTCTGTTCAAGGGAACTTTCAGTTCTTCACAAAATCAACGGCATTGATCTTAAAGATTCTAAATTGTCTGAAAGCGATCTAATCAGACTTGTTAATCAGAAGCTTGTCAATCTTCAGATAAGTTCATTTGCTGGGATTTATCAGAACTCTGCTAGACGTAATTTTGAACTTACAAGAAATATTTAATTCTGGAGTTTTCTCATGGATATTTTCGAAAAAATCGCTATGGCTCAGAGTCTGTCAGATGACAAGAGAAAACAGAGCCTAATTCCACTGCTTGAGGATGTGATTTCACTGGCTTCAGGCGAACATGCTGAACTTAGTCTTGATAAAAAATCAGAAGTTATCTCTCTGAGACTGGGAAGCGAATTCAAGCAGTTTTCAGTTAAAGGTGACAACGCATTAGGCCTTGTCCGTGACGTTCTTTCAAACATTTAATTTCAGGAGTTTTTTATGAAGATTTTAACCATTGCAAACGAAAAGGGCGGCGTAGGCAAGACTCTTCTATCAGTTCAGTTTGCTTTCTATTGTGCCTTTAAATTTGGTCTTAGAGTTGCTCTTATCGATCTTGACCAGCAGGCAAACTCAACTAATTCAATTAAATGCAACAGCAACTGTGCAATAGCTTCAGACATTAAGTCTTCTGCTCTTCTGTTGTCAGATAACGAAACTTTCAGAGCTTCACTTGCTCAATTTGATGAGCTGCTTAAATCATCAAAGCTTGTATGTTTCCCTGCTGATGATGTTTTATCTGACATTGAAAGAGGCGGTCAGGAATATCATCAGCTAGTAGCATATAACTTCAATCAGAATCTTGAAGCTTTAAAGTCCTATTTTGATCTTGTTGTCATCGATACAAATCCTAATCCAGATATACGTTCAAATCTGGGAATAGCAGTTGCCACTCATCTTGTATCACCTTTAGTGTTAAACAAAGAGCCTATTGACGGTATAGCAAGACTAATCAACAGAATATCTGTTTTATCAGAGAACAATCCTGACATGGTATTAGGCAAGGGCTTTTTAGGTATGCTGCCTAACATGCTTACAGCAACAAGTTTTCAGTGCAAAAATGCTGAAGAGCTTTTTTCATCAGCAGATCATCTCATGATGAAATGGACAGATCTTGAAATAGAGCTGGACTCATCAAAAATCTCTTTTGAAAAATCTGCTGTTGCACTTGATCCTGATGGCAATGCAGTTATCAGAACAAAGCCTCATTACGCTGCTATCAAAAATCATATAGGAATTGCTGAAGCTCAGGCTAAAGGTCTGCCTATCTGGGAAATGGAAAACCAGAATGTAGCCTGGAGTGAAATGAAGAGAGCTTTCTTCACAATGATTTGCCAAATCAATCCTGAAAGACAGGATCTATCCACACCAGAACAGAAAGCTGTATTTGATAAAGCAACGTCTCTGTATGGAAATTCAGCAAAGCAGATAGTTAAGAATTTCTGGATGACAGATCTTAATGCATCTCTGCCTGGTATGAAGCCAAACGAAATTCAATTATTAAGGGAAATGCGCAGCGCAGCTCCTATCTCAACTGTTCTTTAAAAGGAAATCTCACATGAAAAAGAAACAATCCAACTCCAATGAAGTTTATGCTCCTAATATAGAGCAGTCATCTTTAATGAAAGAGCTAGCAGAAGAACTCAAAGCTGTTAATAAAACTGAAACTCATACTGCTGAAGAAGAGGTTATGAGTTCTCAAAAAATAAGAGATATTGAAGAGGAAAAAACTAAAAAGCCAAAGCTGCCTAAGTTAAGACTTAACTTAGTAGGCTTGCTTTATCTGACTACTTATCGTTCTAAAACTCTTTCCCCTTTGGAAAAAGTGCTGCTTTCTTTCATTACTGGGCTTACTCTTGACGAGAATACTCCTGAAGAGAAGTGTTCACGCTTTACAGGATTTAATGAAGCTCATTTTAAGTATTATTCAGAGAAATATAACAATCACTTTGCCAGCAAGATAAGAGCTCCTTTCTTTAAAAAACTTTCTGAGTCTTTACAGGCTAAACGAGAGCTTTCAATTACTTTCGATTTTTTAGGAAGAGCAAATGTCACTCTCAATAAGAAACACACAAATGGATGCTGTGTGCCAATTTTTGAAATAGATGCTTATAAAAGAATAGCGACTGAAATGGATTATCTCTTCTTTGAAGATAATCTGAACAACGAGCCTGGTTACAACAAGAATTTTGATTACAACTACACGGCATGGTTAATTTTAAGTGGCCTTTTAAAGTGTGCAAATCAGAGTCTTGTTGAATGTGAAGGTTTTTATGTAAGCAGAGTTCAAATCATCAAACTGGCAACACTTATCCAGATACCAGAAGCTGTATTTAACGATGCTATGACTTACTTATTTAAGATCCAGGCAGTTTTCACTAAATCAACCTTACATGAAGAACCTGAGCAGGCTCAGTTTTCACTGTATTCACTTATCAAGAACGATTCTGATTTTGATTATCTCTATATCAATGAACATCTGGTAAGCAGTTATATGTCGCTGTTTCCTAACTACGACATCCTGCACTACGCCTATGAGGTTTCAAGATCATCATCACTCTTTACAGGCAAATACAGATAAACAATTTAAGGAGAATTAAAAATGGGCATGACACCAGAATATATCGCAAATTTAAAAAAGGCAGTTGATAACTTCAAGAATAAAGGAGAGATGGCAAAAATCGCATCTAAGGCAGGGGCTTTTTATGACTTTGATATAAACATCATCAATCCTGATCCTAATCAGCCTCGTAAAAATTTTGATGAGACAGCTCTTCAGGAGCTGGCTGATGACATTAAAAAGAATGGTCTGATCCAGCCTATCGTTGTACGTGACGATTTAGAACATCCTGGCAAATTTATTGTAGTTGCTGGTGAGAGACGTCTTAAGGCAGCAAAGATGGCTGGCCTTACCAAAATACGATCTATTGTCGGTACTTATGATGATTCACAGCTAGGTTATGTACAGATTGCTGAGAATGCAAAGCGTGATGATTTGAAATTCTATGAACTTGCTGAGTTTATTGTTTCAAGATCTGAACTTGGTGAAAAGCAGACTGAGATTGCTGAAAAACTGGGCATTTCTAAGAGTCAGCTGAGTTTATACATGATTTGGAAAGATGCTCCTGAATTTCTCAAGGCAGCTAAGAATAAATTCTCTTCAATCAGAACTTTTTTCGATGTAGCAAAGTTAGCTGATGAGTTCTCTTCTGATGTAGAAACTTTTATTGAAAATTCCGACAGTGAAATTTCAAGAGCTGATATTGCTGCTTTAAAGAAGAAACTTACTTCACCAGAAGAAGAGACTACTGATGATAAAGATAATTCTGAAGAGTCAACTTATGGTGCTGAGATTAGTTCAGATTATGAGATTGCAAATGATGAAGAGCAGCCATCCGAAGATTCAGCTTCTGATGATGTTACTGGTGATGAAGAGCTTTCATCTGAAGATACTGATTTTTCAGATCCATCATTTACTGATGATAGCTCAGAAGATGAAAACTCAGAAGAGAGTACCAGTGATTATCAGGATGATGCTTTCTCAGGTGTTGATACTTCTTTTAATGATGAATCAGAGGATTTATCTGATGCGGATTTTGAATCAGATGATACAGAAGAAAAGAGTAAAAAACTGAAGCATCCTATATTTGTAGGTTCTGTTGATGGCCGTGAAGCTGAAATAGTAATGGAGATGCCAACTACAGACGGCATGGTAAAGGTCAAATATGAAGACGGCTCTTTAGATGAGGTTTTGTGCGAAAACTTCATCTTAAACAGAATCTACGAATCTTAAGAAAAGTTTGTCATGACAAACTTTTTAGGGAAATTTTGTTGTTTTTTGATGAGGGCAGGATAGGCAAAAAGGATCAAAATGGCAACCAATTTTGATTCTTCCTTTTGCCACCTGCCCTGTCTGGGAGACTCCCTGAGAGCGACAAAATCAAAGATTTTGTGAAACACCAGAACAAGTCTGGTCGCACCTGTTCAGGTGCGGTTTAAAAGAAAAACAACAAAAAGGAAACAGCGAGGAAATACAGAATGACTGTGGAAGAGTTATTGAAGTCTAATCATTGCGCAAGAGTTATGTTTGTCATGTTCATCTGGGACTCTACTCCTGTTTCAAGCTATCAGAGATTTTCAGAGAAAGAGCCTTTTTTAAGATGTGGAATAGACCAAAAGCAAAAGATGAGTCCTAATCTTTTAAATGCTGAAATTTTTAGCTTTAGTCTTGAACGAAATGGCCGTGTTTTGAGCATTGAGTTATAAGTAAGAATGAATACTAAATCAGAAAATAAAAAACGTTGCAGATTAGCTATTGATTTAGGTGAACATCATGAAGCTTTTCTGGAACTAGCCAAAAAGTATGACGTTAAGCCAGCAACTCTTGCAGCTATTATCATTAAACAGGCGATAAGTGATGAAGTTCAGAATGGAGACAAGAGAATAGCCTGCCTCATTCCAGCAGCTACAAATAACACTTCTCATCAGCACTTAAGATTAAGAGCAGATGAACTCAAAATCCTTGATGAATATGCTTCCATCATGGGACAGACCAGACATCAGGCTCTTGTAGGTCTTGTAAGAGCAATTACTGTTAATGAACCTCAATTCACGATAGGGGAGATTGAACAGTTAGACCGCTCAAATTATGAGCTTCACAAGATAGGTGTAAATTTAAATCAGATTGCTCACAGAACCAATACTGTTGATTTTAAAAATTTCGGACCTCAACAGGCTTCAATCATTATGGAACTTATCAACAGTCTTATAGATAGAACTGATGGCTGCCTTAGAATGATTGAAAAACACATTGATTCTGTCTGGAAACTTGTCAATTCTGCACGTTTCAGAACTGAACTCAAGCAGAAATTAAGACACTAACAATTCTGCTACTGGATTGAAGTTAAAGTGTGCTACAAATTCTCAACGTACTAAATTTGCTGTAGGTATATCACGATGGCATTTACAACCAGAACCAATCTAAAACCTGAAGATTTGCTTAAATGGCACAAAGGTCGTGGAGGACCTAAAATTCACGATACCAAGCATTCAGCAGGTAGTGGCAATACAAACTATGGAGCAGGTGCAAAACTCTTTCCTACAGCTTTCTATGGTGGCTATAAGGCAAATTCAACTCTTTCCCCTAGAGACAAAGCTTCAGGAATTGTTAATCATGTTCCAGAATCGATGGTTAAGATTGATAAGGCCAGCAAAGGAATTAAGTGCCAGAAGCACATGATGGCTGCTGCTGATTACATTTCACGTCACGGCAAGATTGATCTTGAAGATGAAAACGGAACTTTACTCAGTCATGATGAACTTGAATCAAGAATATCAGACTGGTGCAAATCTCAGAATGTTCCTTATGAGGAAATTGATCACAAACGCCCAGCAGATGCCAGAAGACTTATCATTTCATGCCCTAAAGGTAGTGATCCAAAAGCTGTAAGAGCCGCTGTTAAAGAATTAGCTCAAGAGTGCTTTGCATCTGAAGATTTCAGTTATCTCTTTGCAATTCACCATAAATCAGAAGAAATGCCTAATGAACCTGACCATCCACATGTACATCTGCTTATAAAGTCGGTCAATGCTAAAGGCAAAAGACTTAATCTCAGAAAATCTGATTTTAGATACATAAGAGAACGCTTTGCAGTGATCGCAAAAAAGTATGGTATTGATATGAATGCTACTACAAGGGCTCAAAGAGGGCAAACTCAAAAAGCGAAAACTCAAGAGCGTATTCATCAAGAAGAAAGAGAATGGAACAAACACCTTTCACCATCTCATCCTTATGATCTTGAAAGAATGAAACAGATTGATGATGCTTTAAATTCTGGTAAAGACCTTCCTGAGAGTGTAGCTAAACAAAAAGCAGTGAAGACAAGAGAGAAAATCATTAAAAATCTTGCTTTGTATATCAAAGAACTTAGAGCTTCAGGCAATGCTCAAAATATAAAGTTAGCTGCAGATTTAGAACGATACATAAACAATATGACACCAGTAGAGACATCTCAAGAAGAACTATTAAGAAAGCTTAAAGAGTTTAATAAAAAGCAGAAAGAAAAAGGTTATGACATTAAAGAGAAGATTAGACAGCGTAAGTCTCATCAATCAAAGCAGTCTCAGGCTCAGAAATGGGCTATCAATCGTAAGAAGAATGCCCAACAGGATCGTAATTAAATAACCTTATCTCTCAATATCAATCTTTTTATTCTTAGTTGCTGGTTCTTTTGGAGATGTGTTTTCCTGTGTTTTATCAGGATCTTTTTTGTATTCAGAAAAGTTCATTTTTAGAATTTTAGCCCTGTTAGAAGAAAACATGAGTGATCGATCGTCATTAGGGTATTCCTGTGCAAACTGATCCATGAATCTAAACTGCTGTAATTTATATAAATCCCTTCCAGTTTTTAAAGCCATTTGTCTCATCAGGTTAAAATTTACAAAAGAATCTCCTCCCATATTCATAAGATTTATATTTTTTAAGGAGGTTATATTACTGTTAAAGCACTGAATCACAGTATCTACAGGCAAACCTGATTTAAAGTGGCTACTTACGCCCACAGAATATTGCTCAATAATAGGTTTATAAGTTTCGTACGTTCCATGTTTATTAAGCATGTTATCAATAACACTTAAATTTGAGGCTTGATTGTGAATATTAGCAAGATCTTTTGAGACTTGACTTGTTGATCCTCTTGAAGCTAAATTTGAGTTTAATCCAAGAAAAAGAGCTTCCATTTGAACTATAGCTCCGATGTCCCTACTTTGCTGGGCATTTTCTTTTGTAAGTTCTTCCAGATTAGAGCAATAGCTGTTGAATAGAGTTTCGTTGTCATCTGAGCGGCCTCTATCTGGAAAAATATTTATTAGAAATCTGATATTATCCAGGGTCCTTTTTAAGATATTTGAATCAATTCTATTAGAATTCATCTGGAAATACCTTTTTAGCTTCTGAGAGGTTAAATGTTTGAATGTTTTTTAAACCAGCAAATGTTTTTAGATTGAAAGCTACCAAAGGCGCAATAGGAAGACTTCCTATAATTTTATCAGCATCTTCCTTTTTCCCTTCAGCGAAAAGTTTTCCAGCCCTGTTACAGCATTCTGTTCTCTGTTCTTTTGTATATTCAACATCATACTTTTTTCTGCATTCAAAGTATTCTTTCCAATCTGCTTCTGTCATTTCGTAGGTTTTGTACAAAGGATCTTTTGGTAGTTTATTTGGAAGAGTCATATCAGTTTACCCTCTTTTTAATTGTTAATATGGAGTTACTATGTTCAGTATAAACTAAAAATTAGACTAATAATTCAACTTTTTCTCTCATAATCTCTCATCTCATAATTGTTCTCTGTTATAAGATTTTGTAAGGATGGATAGTAGTTAAACAGTAACATCCAAAAATTAGGATATGTGTCAACTATAACATGTTCTTCTTTGCAAATGAAAAGGCAAAAAACAATCTGCTCTAAAGGAAGAATAAATTCATGTTTAGCATCTTTAAACAGAAAGCAGAAATCGCTATTTCCGCAATCAGAACAATAAAAATCTTCAGCTACGTTCTGAAATTTAGCTATGTTTTTAGCTGAGGACTCAACAATATCATCATTTTTGAGAATGTAATCTTTTGCTTGCCTGATCCAGTCGTCAGTTAAAGTGGGGATTTTCTTATTAGAATCAGCTATCAGAACACATTTTAGTATGTCTGAATCGCTTATAAAAAAAGAAGAAAAGTTATCTTTCATTTCAAAAAATAAAGGCTCGTTAGAAACTTCTTTTGTTGTATTGATTTCTTTTTTCATAGAGAACTCTTAAAAAAAGCTTCCTCGTAAAAGAGGAAGCAATAATGAGGCAAATATAGAATTAGAATTTTTTATTATTAGAACTCTTCAGGATAAGCTTTTTTAGCTTCTGTTAAGTTGTATTCTTGAATAGATTTAAAGCCAAATCTTGTCTTTGCACTTAACATGACATTAGCTGGGGCTGGAAGTCTCATCAAAAGCTTTTCAGACTCTTCAATTTTGCCTGCTTTTCTCAGGTCGATCGCATCTCTGAAGATAGCTATTTGCTGCTCTTTGCTCATCTCAATGTCATACTTTTTTCTGCATTCAAAGTATTCTTTCCAATCTGCTTCGGTCATTTTGTCTTTGTTTACTAAAGGCATCTTAGGTAATTTCATATTCATAATTAACGCTCCAGTTCTTTATTCTGATTGTGTGCTCCAGCAAGATGAGGATTCATCTGCATACTCATTCCTGAGTTCTGCTGCTGTTGCAACTGTTGCTGCTGTACATTTACATTAGGCTCAATTGCTTTTACCAGATTCTGTGATAGTGCTGCCTTGTATATGTCATTGATGAATTCTGCCTGACGAGCATTAAAGTTGTAGTAAACGCCTAAGGCTCTATTATCAATAGGGAAAGCTTTTCCATTAGGGGCCATGAGATAAGCATAAACAGGTTTTTCTTTATACTTCATGTTGATATTAAAGCCCTTGTCACGATTTCTTAAAGCTTGTCTTAAGCTTCTGCCAAATTCCCACAGCCATTCTTTCTGCGCAGCAATGTAATTCTCATTAGCCATGCCGATTCCACGCATAACAGCATGAGCTAGACCTTCTCCTTTCTTACTGATATTCAGCTTGACGTTTTCACCGTCTTTCTGAAGCTTCATCTTCAAATCACCAGATTTAACTGTCATTTTGAAGTTGTCATTCAACATTCTAGCAGGCATTACTTCAGTGAACGGATTCATGAAGAAATTCTGTTCAAAAACAGGATAGGTGAGAATTGATCTACCAGGCTGTATCAGATTCATTGCCATCTGCTGTGCCTGGTTATCAAGACACTTTCTTACAGGATCATTTGGAAGTCCTTCATTGAACTGTGTATTAGGATCAAGAATAACTGGAAGATAAGGATTTTCAGTCTTTATATAAGGTAACTGTACAGGGCTTTCTGCTGTAGCAGGCTCTGCTTCAGGTTCTTTTTGTAAAGCAGATAAATCACGAACTGCATCAGTCTGCTCCTGAACTCTGTCGGCACCATCAGCAAGATCTTGCTTGTTGTCTAATAGTTCATTCTTGTTAACAAGTTCATAGTCGGCATCAACAATCTCAGGCTCAACTTCGATGATGTCAGCTTCTTTAAGATCTTCTTTTTGCTGATTTCTGCTTTCATGTTCTGCTGGAAGAATTTCAGGAAGCAATTCAATTTCATCAATGGCTGCTTTTTCCATTGCAGCGTTCTTTTCTACCATAGGATAGAAAACTTCTGGCTCTTTGTCTGCGTGATTGCATTCATTTGTAAAGCCTATAAGCTTGATCTGATCGTCAAGTCCCACTGAAGATTTATCTTCTAGAGCACCTTTGATTTCTTGACCTGACTGACCTAAGTAATACTGCATACATTCAAGGCTGTCTAAAGCTTTTTGCTTGTTTTCAAGCTGCAGATCGCTCAGTTTGTCTTCAGGTACTGCAATAATCTCAGGCTCTATAGGCACTTCTTTAGTAAACCATTGAGCTTTGATAGCGAATACAAGATCTTTAATTAGATCTTTGCTGCTAGAAAGTGAATCATGAATACCAGCTTTGATCCCATCAAGATCCTCTTTTAAAGTCTCTCTATGAGAAAATTCAGTAGCTGTTCCTTCAATAGTCGCCATATATAAATTCTCCGTTAACGTTCAATATCTGGTGATTTATGTGATTGTGTTGGTGAATTGAGAACTGTGAGATCAGAGTCATTATTAAAGCCAACGACTTTAACCTCGTCATCAAGTAGTGGTACTGCAGGTGTTTTATCTGCAGCAGGTTGATTTATATTGTTATTATTTGGTGTTTTACCTGCTTTATCAAAGTTTGCAAACAAGTCTGTAAGTGATTGAGGAGTCTCTTTAATTTCTGCAGGTGCAGGTTCTGCTACAGCTTCTATGATTTGATTTTGAGCTTTGCTGCATTCTTTAGAATACTGCTCAAATACAGGTACAATCTGCTCTTTATAATCAGCTAAACGAGCTTTTCTTTCTTTTAATTCTTTTTGTTGAGAGTATTCTGAAGTGTATAAATAATCTTCATCACCTTTTAAAACACCGTCAACATAATCTCTGATGTGAGTTGAAAGATCTGAGTTTTTAGGTTCACTGCCGATGTCATAGCTAAAATGTTCATAGCTTTCGTCTTTAAAGCCTAAGCCTGAGGCATTTCTTTTGAAGTAAAGAACAGAAAACTGTGATTTGTCATAGCCACTGTCAGGAGGATAGCTATTGTTCAATTTTTGAACAACTTCATTTGCTTTACTCAAAGGAAGAAATCTATTTTTGCCAAAAGCTTTCTCAAGCTCTTTACTTTCTGACCAGTGCAAATATGCCATAGGTGGCATTTCAAATTCTAAAGAAGTCTTGCTCGAAGTTTCAGGATCATGAGTTACAGCATCCACAAGTCTTTCTACAGACCATTCTTCATGATCTTCTCTTGTTTGTGAGTCTTCTTTAGGGATAGCTGAAAGAGCTGTTCTGGTGTAAATTTCCTCGAAAGTGTCAAAATCTACATCCTGATAATATCCTCTCTCTTTGCCTTTGTTATAAATCTCTCTGTAGCCCTTTTCGGCTTCTTCGACTATAGCAGATAGCTGCTTAACAACATCATCGTTTTCTCTTTGAGAAGTTAAAGTTTTTGCATCTGCTACAGCTGTTTCAAGGCTTTGCTGTGTGATAGGCTCTGAATCAGTTAATAATTTCTGATTCTGACAGGCTTCTTTAGTCTTTACATACTCAGGATCAAACTTCATGATGTAGTCACTGATTTTTTCAGCATCGCCACAAGCTCTTAAAATCTCTTTCGGCTCTTCCTTTAAATGTGAGATCCACGATTTGATATAAGCTTTGTTGTTTTCAGAAATTTTGGGATTGATGCCTAACATCATGCATATCATTGCACTTCCTATTTCTGCTCTTAACTCTTCACGTGCGTATTTTTGAGTGTTCTTGTCTTTGGAGAAGTCTCTATTTAGTCTTGAACTGTGACCAGTCCAGTGTGAAAGTTCATGCAATGCTGTAGAGTAATATTCAGTAGGTTCGTGAAATTGATTCTTAAGGGGAAGCGTGATTTTATCTGATTTTAAATTATAGTGAGGTACAAGACAGGTAAGCTCATTACTGATGTTTGCTTTTGATTCTTTAAGTAAATTTTCAGCACGCTCATCAGGAGTCCATTTATGATCTGGCTGCTCAATTTCAGGTATCTTTGGAAGATTAAGACCTTCAAACTGCTCTACGTTAAAGACCATGAATGGCTTAGGAAACATCATTTCCCTATATTGCTTCTGACCTTTATCATCAAGTATAGGATTGCCTTCTTCATCTTTTACTAATACCTGAGTAGGCTTAAAGTTAAAGCCCCAGATGCAGTGCTCTCCTTTTTTTACCTTGCCTCCAAGTTCATTAGCCTGAGACATTGTCATGAAACGAGGATCTGTGTAGCCTCTCATGAAGCTTTTTAGTGCGAAATTAAATGAATTCATTCCCTGATAAACAGTACCGTTTGCTGGATTAAACGGTGGAATATATCTGAACTTATCGAAACCAGAATGCCAGGGGAGAGTTTCTTCTTCTAAAGCTTTAATAAAAATGTCAGCAATTTCTTTTGCTGTGTCTGAGTAGTGATCTTTTACTGGTTTAGAAGATTTTTTGCGAACTGCCATTTTTAAATCTCCTCTGCTGCCAGTACCAGCTCTGTTTCAGCATCCTCTTCAGCAATATCCTGAAAAGATTTCTGTTTTTCTACTTCTTCACTGTAGCCTAGAGTTTCAGCCTCTTCCTTAGAAATGAATAATTCAGGCTGCTCTTCAGCAAGAGTTTCAAGTCGTTCCTGTAGTCTTTCTGCTAATACATTATTGCTGATGACAGATGCAGCGCTTCTGTGAACTACGCTATCTAAATCTTTATTCTCTGTTTCCATGACAAATTTCCTCTTTACTGTTTTTTTTATGAATACGACTTTTAAGATTTATCTTTGTGGAATGGTTAGTTAGTTTCAAAAGTGTGTGCAAAAATGTGTTTTTTTACTGTAAATTTATGTGTTATAGTTCGTTTCGAAAACTTAACATATTGATACTTCTCAAAAGTCTGTTCTCTGAGAGAGCACGACAGAAAGCTAAAAAGACAGAAAAATCTTCTGAAGATTAGCTCTCAGACTCTAATTTTTTCTTTTCTTTTTCATTCTGTTAACGCATTTGCGCTGCCATTAGAGTTTGATTCTCTTGCTGATAAATGCGCTCCAGATGTCTCAAAAGACACTCTTCAGGCTCTCGTAAAAACTGAGAGCGGCATGAATCCTCTGGCTGTTGCCGTAGTAGGCGGAAAAGTAAAACAGCCCACTTCCCTTACAGATGCATTAAATCTTGTCAAAGAGCTTGAAAAGAACGGCTCTAACTATTCATTAGGCTTAGGCCAAATCAATAAAAAGAATTTCAATCGTCTTGGTGTTACTGCTGAAGATATGTTTGAGCCTTGCAAGAATCTACAGGCATCAGAACACATCCTTAAAGAGTGTTTTGTAAAGGCTCAAAAAGAAGATAAGACCGAAGGTCGCCAGTTGGGTGATGCTCTTTCCTGCTATTACTCAGGAAACGATCAAACTGGCTATAAAGGCTATGTACAGCAGGTAGTCTCAAACGCTGATAAATACGCTTCAGTAAAAATCCCCTCAATTAAATCGGTGAAAGAAGAATTGAAAAACAGGCCTGCTGTTGTAGCTGTAACTACAGCATCATCAGCAAGTACTGAATCAATCGTGCTTAATGAGCATGTAAAAGGTGGTTTGATTAGTTCTGAAAAGACAAAATCAGGCCTTATTTTTTAATAAGGAAATATAAAAATGAAAATTATTAAATTTGTTAAAAATCTGGGCCTTGTGGCTTTAATTGCAGGTCTCTGTTCATGTGATCAGGCTTTTGCAGCTGGTGCTGATGTTAAGTCAAAACTTGAGTCAATCTTAACTGTAGTACAGGCCTGCGGTGTTGTGATTGCTACTGGTTCTATCGTTTGGGCAGGCTTTAAAGTGGCATGGCAGGGTGAATCACTGCGTAATGTATCTGGACCTCTTATCGGCGGAATTATCGTTGGATGTGCAGCCTACTTTGGAACTCTGTTAGTTAACTAGAAGGGTAGGGGAGAGCAAAGATGTCAGATCAGGAAAGCAAGTATGTGCTACAGAACTCACCTATTTTTAAAGGTGCGACCAGACCGCCTTGTGTTTTAGGTATACCGATAACTCCCTTTGTGTTTGTAGCTGGCGGCATTCTTATAGGCAGTCTTGTTATCTGGATCCCTCTTGTGTTCTCCCTGGTGCCCATCCTTTGGATGATGCACAAAATTGCTAAAGATGACGATCAGAGATTTTTACAGCTCTGGTTGTCATACAAGCTCAATATCCTTGGCAGTAACAGGCATCTATTCACTGGTTATAACGCCATATTTCCTGTGATTTACAAAAGAGAAAATAAATGCAACAAGAAACACTAGAGAACAGAGTACGCCTGATGCAGTCTGCTAAGGGCGTTGGAAAATTCATTAAGCTGTCATCTGTAATTGCCCCATCAGTCATCATCGGCAGAGATGGAGAACTGGTGACAACCTGGAAGATCCAGGGTATGGCTTTTGAGACAAGTGAAGACATCACTCTTGATGGAGCCGTTAACTCTCTTAACATCCTATACAGATCATTAGCTTCAGGGAAAACTTCACTTGCTGTGCAAATACACAGATTAAGACGACCTATGACAGATGAATTGTCAGCTTGCTCTGATGCAGGCTTTGCCCATGATTTGTCAAATGCCTATAACAAAAGAATTGGACATGAGTCCCTCATGTCAACAGAACTCTATTTCACTTTGATTGAAAAGAGAAAATCTTTAAAGAAAAGAAAACGTACAGCAGAACAGATTAAACAAGAGCTTCTTGCAAGATTAGAAGTCTTCAATAAGATTGCTGAAAATGTAGAACGCAGTTTAAGTTCATTCTCACCAAAAAGATTAGGTGAATATAAGAAAGGTAATAAAGAGTATTCATCTCAGCTGTCTTTCTATAACTTTCTGCTCACTGGTACCTGGCAAGAAGTAGTTGTCCCTAAATGCCCTATTTCAGAAGCTCTGATGCCAGAAGCCATTTATTCAGGAGCTGATTTTATAGAGATTCAGGGCGCAAACAGTCATAAGTTTGTACAGTCATTAGAATTTAAGGACTATTCTCAAAGCTCATATTCTGGTATTCTTGACGGTCTTTTATATCCTGATGTACACGCCAGCAAAAAGCCTTATATCTTTATAGAAACTCAGACTTTTTGCTTTATCTCAAGATATGACGGTCAGAAATTCCTTGAATTGCAGCAAAAACAGCTGTTGTCATCTGAAGATGCAGGTGTTTCTCAGATTGAAGCTATGTCTGCTGCCATTGATGGTGTTATCAATGGTGATTTCTCTATCGGTGAATACAGCTATACTCTTACTTTGTTTGCCGATTCCTATGCAGAAGTAAAGATAAACACTGTAGATGCAGCTAAAAAGCTACAGGATGAAGGCTTTCTTACTTTTGTAAGTACACTTGCACTGCCAGCGGCATTCTTCTCACAGTTGCCTTGTAACTTTGACTTAAGACCACGTCTTGCAAAGATCACATCAGTTAATTTTGCTCAGCTTGCCCCTCTGCACAATTTCATCTCAGGTAAACGTGACGGTAATCCATGGGGTGAAGCTCTGGCTTTATTACAGACTCCATCAAATCAGCCTTATTATTTCAATTTCCACACCTCCCCTATAGGTGAAGATTCTTTTGATAAAAAGACTCTGGCTCATACAACCATCATCGGAACATCAGGCTCTGGTAAGACTGTTCTCATGAACTTTCTTTTATCAATGACACAGAAGTACAGAACACCAACTCAGAAGCTGACTACAGTCTATTTTGATAAGGATCGTGGTGCTGAAATTGCAATCCGTGCTCTTCACGGAGGCTATCTCACTGTAGAGAACGGCAAACCAACAGGCTTTAATCCATTTCAGCTTGAATCAAACAAGGCTAATGTTCAGTATCTTATTTCTTTTGTAAAGTTGCTTTTATCAATGGATGGAATGCCTATAACAGCAGCAGAAGAGCAGCAGATTCAACATGCTGTAGAAAGCGTAATGAATATGCCAAAAGACATCAGAAGATTAGGCCTTGTGCCTCAGAATCTTACTGATGGCCTCACTCGTGAAGAAAGACAGAACTCTCTTTCTGTACGTCTTAAAAAGTGGTGTGAAGGAGGTGATCTAGGCTGGGTATTTGATAACGAAACTGACTTATTAGATTTTGATGAATATCCAAACTATGGCATTGATGGAACAGCATTCCTTGATAATAAGGCAGTTCGCACTCCTATTGCATTCTATCTTTTAAAACGTATGGATCAGGTCATTGACGGCAGACGCTTCATCTTTGTGATGGATGAGTTCTGGAAGTGGCTTTTAGATGAAGCTTTCAGAGGCTTTGCCTTTGACAAGCTCAAAACCATGCGTAAACAGAACGGCTTTGGCGTTTTTGCCACTCAGTCTCCATCAGATGTGCTCAATTCTGAAATTGCAAAGGCTGTTATTGAACAGTCTGCAACTCAAATCTTTTTACCAAATCCAAAAGCTGACAAGAGAGAGTATATAGACGGTTTCAAAGTCTCTGAAGCTGAATTTTTGTGGATCCAGGGCTTAAAAGAAGACTCAAGAATGATGCTGATTAAGCAGGGCTCACGCAGTGCTATCTGTAAACTCGATTTAGGCTGGGCAAAAGAGCCTTTAAGAGTGCTTTCTGGTTCTACAGACAACATCAATCTGATTGAAGAGTTAAGAGCTCTTGTAGGTGAAGATCCTGACAAGTGGCTTTATATCTTCCAGCAAATCAAAAACGATTCAAAAACCGTAAAACATCTACAACAACAATATGGAACAGAGCCTGAACTGTGGCTCTCTCACTATTTAGAGGAGTGTGTTAACAATGAAGATTAAACAATCAATCTTGGCAGTGACAGTAGCTTTGACTGTTTTTTCTGCTCAAAAAGCGATTGCATCAGGTATTCCTACAGTTGATATTGCAAATCTGACTCAGAGCCTTACTCAATATATGCAGGAGTTTAATCAGGCTCTAAAACAGTATGAGACTATGAAAGATCAGTACAAAGAAATGCAGAACACTGTTAATGAACTGAAAAATGTTAACAACGCTCTTGAAGGAATCAATAAGGTAGGAAGTCTTATTTCTTCAGTTGATTCTACCTGGGACTCTGAATACAGAAAAATTATGGATGTGTCCAACAGTGATTTTTACAAAACAGATGCAAGCCTTGATTCTAACGGTCTTAAATTCAAGCAGCACTATTCAAAGCAGTGTCAGTATCAGTTAAATGATGCAATTAAACAGAACTGCAATGAGCAGGCTGTACTTAAAGCAAATATAGATAACATTCCAGTAAAGCTCTATTCAAATATGCAGGATCTTATTCAGGAAGGCCGACAGGCATATAACAAGGCATCTAACGCTCAGACAGCAAAAGATATAGCAGATGCGACCGCAGCTCTGAACTTTGTTAATCAGAAGTTTGAAACTCGTTTTAATGAAGCTCGAATGGCTCGTGAACATTTTGAAAACATGGTTCGTCAGGAAGAAGCTGAAAGAAAAGCAGCACTTGCTGCTTGGAGTCACTCTGATTCAAGCAATGTTAGAAAAGTACATTTTCGTTTCTAAAAGGACTGAAAAATGAACGCTAGAGGCTTGTTTGAAATGGTCGGAGAGGATGTTATCAAAGCTCCGATCATGAATTTTACAGAGCAATTTTCAACGAATCTGATCACAGCTGTTACTCCGATTTTAATCGTTGGTTTAACTCTTTATTACGTCTTAAAGGGTTATCTTGCGATGACTGGAAGATCTCAAGATGCAATCATGGAGATCCTCATTCATGGCTTTAAGGTAGCTTTGATTGCGTACATCTTTCTTAATACAGGCAATTTTATCAATTACAGCTGGGACTTTCTGGATGCCTCAGAGCATCTGATCTTAAATGCGATGCCTGGAGCTCCAGATTCATCTTGGAATGCCATCGACAAAATGTGGGTAACGCTGCTTGATTTAATGACGACTACTCTGAATTTAATAATGGATCTTGATTGGTGGATGATCGTTTTTATGGGATTCATTTTTATATTCTTTTTGGTGGCAATCGTTCTGCTGTCATGTTCTGCATTTGGCATATTGTTGATAACAACATTAAGTTTAGCTATTGTCTGCGGTTTTGGCCCTTTGTTTGCTGGATTCCTTTTCTTTCCTATCACAAAGTCATGGTTTGATGGCTGGCTTAAAGTCTGTCTGGGACTAGCTTTTACAAAGATCTTGTTTACAGCTTTTTTAACTCTTTTATGCACTCTTATTGAAACAGTTCTTCAGAAGCTAGGACAACCTACAGCTGGTTCTGAAGGAGAACTGATCTCTTTCATGCTGGGCATTATGATTGTCATCTTTGCCGCTTCTTCCATGGTTCAAAAGATTCCTGGAATTGCAACTGCAATGGTAGGTGGTGCTCAACTTGCATTCAGTGGTGACGGTTCAGCAATGAAATCTACATTGGGGGCTTTAAATCGTGCTGGAGCAACTATGGCCGCTGGTAAGTTGATGGGAGGAATTGCCAAAAGTGGAGCTGGTGCAGCTCTGACCACAGCAGGCAAAGTCGGTGGAGCTACTGCAAGAGGTGCAATGGCTCTTGGAAGAGCTGGAGCATCAATGGCAAGCAGAATCGGTCGTTCACTACAACAAATCGGAAGTAAATAAACATGATTATTAAAAACATATTTATGGGTGTGGTTATGTGTGCTCTTATTTCAGGTTGTGCAACACCTCCAAAACCAACACAGCCTGAAGGAGAAAAGATTGTCATCAATCCTCATCCTGATTTATCCCTGCTTGTAAAACTTAAAAAAGAGCAGGAAAAGGCTCAAAAACAGACAAATAACAGTGCTAATGAAATTTATGTAAAGGAGATTGATGATGAAATTTCTAGGTAAAAAGGATGCTGGCGTTTCATCAGCACCAAATGTAAAAGTACGTACACCAGAGCTTGACTGGGAGACTTCAAGAATTGACCTTGTGGAAGCATCTGAAAGGCGTGCCTGGGCGATTGTAAAGATTGTGAGCTTTGCTGTAGTTGCTCTTTCTATTGCGATTATCTGTCTTTTCCCATTAAAGACCACAGAGCCATATGTTATTCAGGTTGATAAGAGCACTGGTCTTACAGATATTCTGCATATAGCGAACGTTCAGGATGTTCCAGCAAGTGAAGTGATGGATAAGTACTGGATCAATACCTATATTCTCTCTCGTGAATCATACGACTGGAATATGCTCAATGATTGTATTGAAAAGACACGTCAGCTGTCAGTTCCAGTTGTTTATGACACTTACGCACAGCAGTTCACTAAAACAGGCAAGGTAGAAGCTATTGATGACCGCTTAAAAGACAACTTCAGAATAGTTGTAAATGTAAAGAGTGTTGTGATCAGCAGAGGCAGAGAAAACGTAGCTACAGTACGATTCTCTAAAACTACAATGAACAACAATGATGGAAGCACAGTAGGAAGCAGCAGCTGGACTGCTAACATCAGCTTTGAATACTATCCAGACTTTGATTCATCAGAAGCTACAAGACTTGTAAACCCTTTTGGTTTCAAAGTGCTGTCTTATCAGGTTGATCCAGAGTTGAATTAAGGCGGTGCAGGATGATTAAAAAGACTCTTATTGTAGCTGCTTTAACTGCTGCTTTATTCAGTACTCAGGCTTTTGCTCTTGCAACTCCATCAAAGAGCAGTCTTGATGGAAGAATTCAGTATGTTAACTACTCAGAGCACAATGTCACCAAAATCAAAGCCGTTAACGGCTTTATCACAACTATCACCTTTGCTGAAGGGGAAACTGTATCAAATTATGGTTCTGGTTACTCAACAGCATGGGAATTTGCAGCTGCTGACAATCACTTCTTTTTAAAACCAAAAGACAAGGAAGCTACAACAAACATCATCATTGTGACAAATCGTCATGTTTATTCAATCGATGTTCTGTTAGTTGATGATGAGAAATCTGCAACTTATCAGCTTGTGTACAAATATCCTGGCGATGAGGCAAAGATAAGAGCTCGCAGCGAAGAGAAAAAGAAGCTTACTGATGAGCTTGAAAGAACTGATCCTAATGTAACTGAAGATCGTCCTGTAGGTAACTATCAGTACACCATGAATTTCGGCAAAGACGAAGGCTCTCGTGATTTAGCTCCTGCACTTGTCTATGACAATGGCCAGTTTACCTATTTCAGATTCAATTCTCAGAAAGATGTTCCTGCTATCTACAGAGTTTCAGCAGATGGTGAATCACTGGTTAACTCCCATGTTGAAAAAGGAGTTCTGGTTGTTCACGGCGTGTACAAAGAATATCGCCTAAGGGCTGGAAAATCGGTTGTTGGCGTATACAACGAAAACTACAGAGGCGGTGATTTACAACCTGCATCTGGCACTACTGTTAAAACTGTAACTCGTGAGGTCATCAAATAATGTCAGAGCAGAATCAGAACAACAATAATCAGGATCAGCAGGATAATCATGATTACACTCAGCCACAAGGTATACCTTCTGTAGCTCAGAACACTGCTGTTACCCCTAATCAGAAAAATGCAAAAAAGCTTCTGTTTTTTGCTTTTCTAATCGGTTTGGCTGCTGTCATCTGGGGAATGAGTCAGTTTAAAGGCAGCTCTTCAGATGATGAGCAGAAGCAGAATAACGCTAATTTACAGACTCTTACATCATCAAAATCTGTAACTAAGCCTGTTTTACCTCCAAAAGATCCTGAGCCTGAGATTAAAGAGCCTGTAGTTGAAGAGAATGATGATTTGCCTCCACTTACAGCTAAAGCAGATTCTTCAGGAAAAGTATCAGTATCTACAGCAGATGGCACTCCTATCAATGTTGTAGGAGCTAACGGAGAGCCTGAAGTTACCACAGAGCAGCTTAAATTTGCTGCTCCTATGATGGGAAACGTTATCAATAACACAAGAGATCAGAATGTAAGAAACAGCAGTGCAGGCTATTCTGAAGAAGATAGAAACAGTGTTCTTGATAACTATAAAAACAGTCTTAGCAGCATGAATGAAAGTTCATCTTCTAACAATCTTACTTCAAAAATGCAGGCAATGGATACACCTGACGGCACTGCAAGAGTGATAAGAAAGCCTAGTCTGACCTTATCTAAGGGCACCATGATTGAATGTATTCTAGAGACCAGAGTTGATACCTCAGTACCAGGTATGGCTTCATGTGTAATTCCACAGAATATCTATTCAATGGATGGCAGAGTTCTTTTAATTGAAAAGGGCACAAAGGCCATTGGTGAGTACCAGGGAGCAGTACAAAACGGTCTTGAGCGAATTTTTATGCTCTGGTCTGAACTTAGAACTCCAGAAGGTCTTGCCGTATCTCTTTCATCTCCTACTACAGATGCATTAGGCGGAGCTGGTATGGGCGGCTATACCGATCATCACTGGTGGAAGCGTTTTGGTAATGCTCTGATGTTCTCAATGGTTGCTGATGGCTTTGAATACATGGTGAATACCGCTAATTCAAACACTACAAACAACAACGTAACTTATGAGAACAGCTCTGACGGCATGGATGAAATCATCAAAGCAGCTATGCAGCAGTCAGGCAATATTCCTCCTACCTTAATCAAGAATGCAGGTGAACGTGTAGGCATTTTTGTAGCTCGTGATGTTAACTTCTCAAGTGTTTATAACTTACAGAAAAGGTAGTGAAAATGGCTCTTAAAAAAGACACTACTGTAAGTTATCTGCTACAGGACTTTAAGCAGTTTTTCGATGATCCTGGTGTCACTGAAATCTGTGTTAATGCTCCTGGTGAGGTATGGTGTGAGAATAAGGGAAAGTGGGTTTGCACTAAGGTTGAAAAACTCACTTATGACAGACTGCTTCAGCTTGGCATTGCTGTAGCTAAGTATGCAAATACAGAGTTTGGTGAAAATGCTCCTATAGTTTCTGCTGTGCTGCCTAACGGAGAGCGTTCTCAGTTTGTAATGCCTCCAGCCTGTAAAGACGGAACAATCTCTATCACCATCAGAAAGCCCAGCTTTCATGTTCGCACCATGCAGGAATATGAGAATGACAACTTTTTTGCCAACGTCAAACCAGTATCTCATCTTAGTGCTGAAGATAATGAGCTGTTGCAGATGCAGCAGCGCATTCAGGTTGAGCAGGATGGAGCAAAGCAGGCCATTTTAAGAGCTCAGTTTCTGCAAAGAGCCGTAGTTCTTGGAAAAAACATCATTATTGCAGGTGAGACTGGATCTGGTAAAACCACCTTCATGAAAACACTGATGCAGTCCATACCTACAGATCAAAGACTTATTACGATTGAAGATGTGCCAGAACTTCTCTGGGGTCTTCCTAATCATCACAATGTGGTTAATCTGCTTTATCCGTCAGAAGCTAAGGATGATGCTGTGATCACCGCAGCATCACTGATGAGATCGTGTTTAAGAATGAAACCAGATAGGATCCTTTTAGCAGAGTTAAGAGGCGGTGAGACCTTTGACTTTCTAAATGTCTGCCTTTCAGGTCACGGAGGCACCATCACATCATGCCATGCAGGCAGCTCTAAAGGTGTATTTGAATATCTTGCATTAAAAGTCATGCAGTCTTCAGTTGGCAAGAGCCTTCCATATCCAGTGATCTTCAAACTTCTGCATCTGGTGTTAGATGTCATCGTCTGCATTCATAACGACAAACAGAATGGTTTAGGCCGTCATATCACAGAGCTCTGGTATGACCCAGAATCAAAGTTCAAGGAGTATTAAATGGGACAGAAAAAGAAATTCAAGCTCAATATGATGTATGTGCTCCCAGTCCTGGTAGTAGTGGGATTTATAGTCTTGTCATATTTAGGCTCAGTTCTTTTAATGCAGCTAAACGGATTGCCTGTAGAAAATGCTGGCCCTTTTACAGCATTCAGATATTTTCCTATTTATAAAAACTCACCTGTAAAGTCAGTAAGACTAAGCGTGATCTTTTGTGCTGCTTTTCCATTCCTTTGTTGTATAGGTCTTGCAGTTTTAGTTTATTTAAGCAAATCAAAACAGCGTTCTCTGCATGGAGATGCTCGTTTTGCAACCTATCAGGAGATTAAGAAAGCAGGTCTTGTGGCTCGTGATGATTATGACAAGACAATCCTTGTCGGACAGTACAACGAACACGGTAAAAAAGAGTATTTGTGCTATGGCGGCTATCAGTTCGTGATGCTTGCTGCTCCTACTCGTTCTGGTAAAGGTGTCGGTATCGTTATTCCTAACTGCCTTAACTACTCAGATTCTCTCGTGGTTCTTGACATCAAACTTGAGAACTTTGACAAGACAGCAGGCTTTAGAGCAAAGAGCGGTCAGGAAGTGTATCTTTTTGCACCTTATGATGAATACGAAGCAGGAAGACAGCCTGGCAAATCAGCTCCTATGAGAACTCACAGATACAATCCTTTTGACTATATCAGTGATGATCCAGCAAACAGAATGGGTGATATTGATTCTATTGCTCAGGCCTTTTACAACAATCCTAATTCTAAAGATAAATTCTTTGATGAGCAGGCAAAAGATTTGTTCCGTGGCATCACGCTTCTGGTATTAGAGACTCCTGGCATTCCTCATACTTTAGGAGAAGTCTTTAGACAGTCATCAGGCTATGGAAAAGCTCTTCCAGAGCATCTAAATGAGATGATTGAAAAGGCAAAGTCTGAAGGCAGACCATACTCAGATGAGTGTGTAGCTGCAATAAGTCGTGTCTGCACATTGTCAGACAACACTTTTGCTGGTGTAAAAGGTTCTATGCAGGTTCCTCTGATGCCATGGGCAAATCCTCGTGTGGATGCAGCAACCAGTGCCAGTGACTTTGATTTACGTGATGTTCGTAAAAAGAAGATGACAATTTATGTGGGAATTACTCCTAATAAACTTGCTGAAGCTAAAAACATCATCAATCTTTTCTTTGATCAGCTCATAAATCAGAACACCAAAACTCTTCCTCAGCAGGATAAGAGTCTCAAATATCAGTGTCTCCTGGTATTAGATGAGTTTACGGCAGCAGGCAAAATCAATCAGATTTCGCAGTCAATCTCATATCAGGCTGGTTACAACATGAGAGTTCTGACCATTATTCAGAACAAATCTCAGTTAGAGGATGTCTACGGCAAACCAGGTGCCCTAACATTGATGTCAAACCATGCTCTGATGATTATGTATGCTCCATCACCAGTAGTGCAGTCAGATGCTAATGAATACTCTGAAATGCTCGGTTATCAGACTGTAAAAAGCACATCTCATTCTCGTTCTTTCGGTAAACAAGGCTCTCGTTCCGATTCAACCTCAGACCAAAAGAGAGCTCTGATGCTCCCTCAAGAGTTAAAAGAGATGGATATGTGGGAGGAGATTGTATCTTTAGAGCATACAAAGCCTATAAGATGCGCCAAAATCAAATACTTTGAAGATCCTACCTTCACAGCTCGTGTCGATTGGGATGTTCCTGACATTCCTTTAGTTGATTTGGAAGAATTTCTAAAGACAACAAAGGCAGGTGCTCAGATCTTAACTCAAAATACAACTCCTCAGACACCTCATGATGCAGCAGACATCTCAAAGTTAGGTCAGGATGATGCGCCTAGTCAGGATGAGATCATCACCAAACTTGATGGCATCAAGGAAGATAAGCTCAGTTCATTAGTTTCAACTGTTTCAAAAGAAAAAGCTGCGCAGAAGATGACTATTCCAGAGCTGAAACTGAACTATGGCGGAAATGATGAAGAAGCTAAAAAGCAGATGTTTTCAGATCTTTTTGGCTCTGAAATTCCTGCCACTAAAACAGATGACTCTGCTTCTAATGAACAGTCTGTAGCAGTTGATACCTCTACAGAGAATATGAGTGAAGACGAATTAGAAACTTTAGCTGCGGTTAATGAATTTTCTGACACTGAAACTGAAAGCAGTCATGAATTAACTTCAGATAAAGCAGAGCCTTTAACAGAAGAAGATCAGTTATCACTTGCTGAAAAAATCAAAGCTCAGTTCGGTTTCAGTTCATTTACTGAACATGATGAAATTCCTGATGACGTTGAGAGTATCAATGCTCAGCTGGCATCTTTGTTAGGTAACTCTATGAGAGCTTAATTATGACTACAGCTGAATATGATCATACTTTAATCAATGATGTGGCCTGGTTTGTTACAAATATCAGATTAAAGACAAATCAGCTTGTTATCAATGAAAAACAGCAGGAACAAACTGCTCTTAAAGAGCATTTGGAAAGGTTAACAAAAAACAAAATATCTACTTATTACGGAGATTTAAACATGACAAAACAAAATTCAGAAACAGAAAAACAGACCGCAGAAAAGGTACAAAATTACAAGATTTATATCTATCAGGCTCCTGAAGTTACAACCATCATGCCTAAAACAGGAAAAAATGCAGGCAAAGAGATAGATGTACTTAGTGTAAAAGCTCTTCACCGCAACTATGAAATTGATGAGACTACAGGCGATTTTATCAAGAAAGATCCTACTTTTATAACCTTAAAAAAGTATGGAGATGAAAAAGATAATGTAAGGCTGCTTGCCTCTCTTATTCAGCCTGGAATGCAGTTAAGAGTCAACGGCTCTTTATCTTCACGTGAATATGAGTTTCAAGACAAGGAAACAGGAGAGCAGCGCAAACAGACAGCTTATGATTTAACCGCAAACAGTCTGATGCTTGACTTATCTCAGAAAGGTATCACATCAATAGGCTTTGAACACCAGAAGCAGAATGAACAGACGGTATCACAGGCTCAGCCTCAGCAGTCTCAGGTACAGTCTAAAGCCGATGCTACTAAAGATTTATAAAGGAGTTTTTATGAAGATCTTAAAACTTATTGCCTTATCAGCTCTTGTATATTCTTCAGCTTCACTTGCTATTTCTTCTGGAATTAAAAGTAACAGAGAGAATGAATGTGCTATCTGGTTGTGTCTTCCAACAGGTTTTGCAGGTCCTGGTTGTTCTGCTGCTCACCGTGCATTTATAAGCAGAGTAACAGACATAAGTCATAAAGGTGTAAGACGTTATACTGATATTCCTAACTTTGGTGTTTGTAAGGATGACGAGCCTAAGCAGCAGTCTTCTGTTAATGTTCCACAGAGTCAGCTGTCTTACGTCACTACATACGAAATTCGCATGCCTTCATACAACACTGCAACACGCTGGGAATGGGTTTACGAAGAAAGCTCACGTCAGTACGGATGCGATAAAGTAGATAAACATGGTAAATGTTACAAAAGAAAATATCAGGTTGTTGCAGCAGTAAGTACCACACCAGCACGTACTTTTGAATCTTCTACACCTATCCATAAATACTCAACTATCAACATAGGCGATAGAGAATATAAAAAAGATTTAGTCGCACCTTATAAGACATTTTCTGAAGTCAGAGTTGATGGAAAAATTGTTGGTGATCGTTACTACAGATAGAGTGATAGAGTGTGAAATATGAACAGACTATTTATTGCCGAAAAACCATCTGTAGGAAAAGCTATTGCTGAAGCTCTTGGAAAAACAAAGTCTGATAAAGGTTTTTGTGAAACCAAATCAGGAGATATTGTCACCTGGTGCTTTGGTCATTTAATGGAGCTGGCTACTCCTGATGTATATTTGCCTGATGATGTGCCAACAACCTCAAAAGGTTCAAAAATCTGGAGAGAGCAGGATCTGCCGATTGTTCCTGAAAAGTGGAAGATCATAGTTAAATCTGACTGTAAGGCCCAGTTTACAGTTATTAAAAAGTTAGCTCAGAAAGCTTCTGTGAAGACTATCGTCAACTGCGGAGATCCTGATCGTGAAGGTCAGCTTCTTGTAGATGAAGTTCTTTCCTTTATCGGTAATAAAAAGCCTGTTTTAAGATACTGGGCATCAGCTGTAGACAGTGCATCTGTTAAGAAAGCACTGTCCTCACTAGAATCAAATGATAAGTATGCAGGTATGCGCTATGCCGCATTAGGCAGAAGTCATGCAGACTGGCTTATAGGCATGAATGCTACAAGAGCATTTACTCTAGCTTCAAGACGAAGTGGCAACGGCTCTCTTTTGTCTGTAGGCAGAGTGCAGACACCAACTCTTAATCTTGTGGCTACAAGAGACAATGAGATTAAAAAATTTAAGCCTCAGACTTATTATGTCTTTAAAGGCAACTTTAAAGGTGAAAATAAGACATTTACTGCAACATTGCAGTTCAGTGAAAATCAGCAGGGGCTAGATAGTGAAAAAAGGCTTGTTGATGTTAATGCAGCAAGAGTTTTACAGCAGAAAGTTTCTGGATGCAAAAAAGCAAAAGTAACATCTTTTGAGACTAAGAAAAAAGAGAAAAATGCACCATTAGTCTATTCTCTTGCATCTATCCAGGCTGAAGCTAATGCTAAATATGGCTATTCAGCAGAGCAGATCCTAAATATTTGTCAGGCTCTTTACGAAAAGTACAAGCTTACAACTTATCCTCGTTCAGATTGTGAATATCTGCCAACCGTGCAGCATGCAGATGCTGCAAGAGTATTAAAATCATTAAGCTCTTTCCATCCTGAGCTTAAATCTCTTATTGCAAAAGCCGATCCTAAGCTTAAGAGTAAAGTCTGGAATGACAGTAAAATCACTGCTCATCATGGAATTATTCCAACTCAGCAGATAGGCAATCTGTCAGAACTCAAAGACGATGAAAAGAAAGTGTATATGCTTATAGTTAAGCGTTATCTTGCACAGTTCTTTACTTCAGCAAAATTACTTGCAACCAACATCAAACTTGATGTATCAGGTGAAGTGTTTGCATGCTCAGGTTCTGCTATTGTGGATAGTGGTTATCTTGCAGTGTATGGCGGTGAAGAAGAGACTACTGATGATAATGACAAAGAAGACTCTCAGTCTTTACCAAAGCTCTCTGTAGGTGAGATTGTTGATGTTCTGAATATTGCGACTGTAACAGCTCAGACAAAGCCTCCAGCATCATTTACTGAAGGAACTTTAATTAAAGCAATGCAGAATATTTATAACTTTGTGTCTGATGGTCCTTTTAAGAAAGTACTTAAAGATGGTGACGGTATAGGAACATCAGCCACAAGAGCCAGCATCATTGCTGAACTTAAGAAAAAAGGTTTTCTGGAGTTACAGGGCAAGAAAATCAAGGCTACTCCGCTTGGAATTACTCTTTTATCTAAGCTGCCTGACTTATGTAAAAATCCAGTACTTACAGCCATGTTTGAATCACAGTTAAAACAGGTGGAAAGTGGAAAAATCAGCTATAAGCAGTTTGAAGAAAAACAGAAATCATTTGCTCTTCAGCTTGTTGAAAAGGCATCAAAAATGACTATTGAGGTTCCTGCTACAGGAGGCTCTTCCCAGAAAGTGATTAAAAAGCCTGCATTCAAAAAGAAGAGCGCAACTTCAAATCCATTTAAGAGAAAGTAGCAATGAACAGTCCCTTAAATCCTTATAGAGCCTATGTCTTAGGTGAAATTTACAAGGCTGTAAGTGAACTTGATAACGTAAAGGTAAGTCTAAAATCAGCTTTAACATCAAAGCAAATCAATGCTCTTACTAATCAGGCATTCAAACTTATAGACAGGATCCAGATGTTCAACAGGATCTTATGGTCACTGGAGATCATGATCAAAGCGAACATCGATAATGAGGAGAGCAACAAAGAAATCATTAGTAATTTGAATGAGTTAAAAGAAGTAGAGAGAAATAACGATATAATTTATAGACTAAAGTCAGCACGTATAATAGAATTGGTATTAGAATTGATAGAAAAAAAGAAACATATCTCACCTGATGAAATAATAGGACTTATATAGTTTGTCACATTTTTAACAAGGATTTTAAGCATGAAAAAGATTGGTGTAATTGCACTGGCACTGGTAACTTCTGTAGTTTTATCTGGCTGTGGTGATAAGAAAATTGAGCCTAACAATTACTACTGCACTAAATCAATAGATGGTGGTGATTATAGTAGTTACGAATTAGGAAAATTAGCTGAACAAGGTCGAATTGAATCTGTAAAAGAATTTTATAAACAATGTCGTATTAAAAAGTTAGGTTCAAACAATGAAGAATTTATAAAGGCTAAAAAAGAGTCTCTTGGTTGTATGTATAGCCCTGATATGTCAGCAGAAGACAAGAAAAAATGTCAAAGTGCTCCTCAGGATATGATAAAGAAGTGGAAGCAAGAAGCAAACGTTGATTAATTCATAGTTGTTGTGCCCTGCCTTTATGGTCAGGGCTTTTTTGACTTTGAACAGAGATTCTTTATGAATAACGAGCTTTTACAATTCTTAAGTGTTTGCAGAGACAGATAGATACTCAAACAGAGCATTATCTTTCTAAAAGAGAAAGTCTGATAAAAGGTGTTGATGCTTTATTGTCCAGCACAGCTAAACAACTAACAGAACCTGAAATTTCTAATGATGCAGATAAACAGAAAGCAAAAGCGTTATCAGATCTTGAAAGATAAGCTTTAGGTGCGATAAGTATTTTTATTTCTAACTTAAGGAGACTAAATACTGGGATGTACATTTTATGTAATCACACCTACAAAACCTAAAAAGTAACTTTAGTCTGACTACTCTTTTGTCCAAAAAGTTTCTGAAATCATGGACGTGCAGAACTTTCCCCAGTCTTCCATGATCCTTCTTCTCTCTGGAATGTGTTTTGTTCTGTCATATGCTCCTTTTAAAGGATCTTTTCTTTCATGAAGCATGCACATTTCAACAGCATCAACATTGTAGTTTTTCTTTGCATTTTCATCAGAGCTTGCCCAGCATTTAAAAGATGAGCGTGCTGTTCCATGTTGAGTGATAGGCATAGGTTTTTGAGTTTTGGGATCAAGCATAGATTTATCAACAAATTCTGGATCTCCAAATCTTATATGTTCTTCATTAAGTTGCAAAATTACAGCTTTAAAAACTGAATCTGAATAAGTCTTACAGAATTTTGATACAAAAACATATTCAGATCTTTTCTCTATCCATTTCAAAAGTTGTAATGAAGCTTTTGAAAGATAGATTGTGCGATTTGCGTTATCTTTCTTGTTTTTGTCATTTTTAAGAGGAATAGTCCACGATCTATCTTGATAATCTATCTGCGACCATTGCATCATTCTTACAGCTTGAGATCGTGAGGCTGTCAAAATTGAAAAAATCAGACCATATGCCCCGACAGTGTGACGTGAAAAAAGATGTTTTATAAATATTGGTATTTCTCTGTAATCTAAAGCAGGATAATGAGATGCCTGTTTTCTCTTTGAATTTAATGATTTTAAAAGTAAACCTAGTGATCCGTTCATATCCATAGGATTTGAATCTTTTCTGTACTGCTTAAGGATTGCAAAATCAAATATCCCCTTGAGATGTGATTTTAATTTAGATGCCATTGCAGGCTTGTTAACGTATGGATCTTGCAATATTGTGAGTAAGTCATCTGAGTTTACATTTGCAACATCCTTATTTTTGATAACAGGATAAGCATACGTAATAACCATTGCACTGAAATCTTTTTTCCCTTTTTGAGAGTGTTTAAAAGCTCCGTTTTCTTCTCTAAATCTGAGATATTCTTCACTTACTTTCCAGAATGGATTATGCACAACGAAAGATTTTGTTTCTTCGATTTTCTTTGTTCTCAGCTCGTTTTCGTAGGATATAGGGTCAATACCGTTTGATAGCATTCTTAAATAATTTAGAGCTTTCTTTTTTGCGTCAGGAAAAGTAATGATCTTTGCATCTCCTAGCGTGATGACCTTTTGAAGTTTATTAAAGTAATATCTAAGCTGATAGTAATTATTGAAATCAGTCTTCTTTAAGATAAGTCCAGAATAATGACCTAAACTGAAAGTACCTTTCTGTTTTGATCTGATAAGCTTTTGTAAATTTCTTGATTTGATAGGTGGCGTAATTTTAGGCATAATTTGAACGTGGACAATAAAATTTCTACATTCGTTTACCTATAAAGGTAAAAAATATAATACAATTTAAATGTAGATCGAAGCCTTAAAGTTGGCTATTAAAATAGCGAAAATTGTAAAAAATTAACCTATTGAACTACAAAAGAAAATATACCTAATTTATAGCCATGCTCTCTCAGAGAACAGACTTTTTCGAGTTTTCTTGTAGGATGACAAGTCATCAAGAATTTTAATTTGCACATTTAGAGCTTCCCAGATTTGTTGAAGTTTTTCGTTTTTTACAAAAGCTTTGATGCTGTTCTTTTGTTTTGGAGGTAGATTTGAGTATTTTGCTTCTACCAGAGCATCAACGGCAGCTAAAAAAGCTTGCGGATCTTCAAATTTTGCAAGAATATCTTCATTCGATAAATAACATTTTTTCTTCATATATACTTTTTATCTGTTTTGGTTGTATAATGACTTTAACACATATTTTAATTATTGTGTAAAATTTTATTTTCACTGTAAAACAAAGGGATAGATAAAAAATCTATATAATTCAGTTAGTTATTTTTTAAAAATAATTTTGGAAGAATATGTATACAGATGAGAATTTCTGTTAAAATGTGCTTGTTAGCGTTAGAAGCGAATAGCTTAAAAAAAAACGAGCTTAACAAAAAGAATTTCGTTAAGCTCACTTTCTTAATCAAGTGAGGAAATCCTACCGTGATTCAAAATGAATGTCAAGGTAGTAGGTCAGTTTCTGATGTCGTCCTCGGTATCAGCACCATTCTCAAACCTCCAATCGCAATTCGTGCTTAAATTTTACGGAAGACGCAAGTTTTTCGCAAAATTTAGCTTATCTATCAAAATCAAATATTGCGTTAAATCAACAAGTTAGCGTAAAGTGTGATTTACTTCGCAAAAATGAATTTTCTATTCAATCACCAGTAGTATCAACAGTTTTTGTTGCTGCTAATGATACATTGCCTGTTTGCGCTAATGATTCAATCATTTCCGTAAATCAAGGTCCTAAAAATAACGAAAACGCACAGTTTGAGCTTGCTGTTATTGGTATTTTATACAGATCTCATGCACGCTCAGAATTGACTCCTACCTTAAAAGTAATCTTAGCCATCCTAACAAATCTTTGCAGAAGATCACGTAATGGTATTATCAGCTACCAGACCTCAGAGCTCTTCCAGAGATGTTTTTACCTATTCAATGAATCTCAAATTAGACGTCATTTATCTACTTTAGAGTCTAAAGAGTTAATTCAGGTTAAATATACTCAATCAGAACGATATATCAAAGTTCCCGCAATTGAGTCTTCTGAAAAATTCTTAACTATCTTTAAAGTGGTTGATGACTTTGATTTGTCATTTTCAGATCTGCTTGTTTTCTCTTACATCATTGATAAAACCTCAGTATTTGCTAAAGCAGGTTTAGGTTTCTTCACTGATAACTCTGGTATTAGTCCTATACAGGCTAACCTAAATATTTCTAATAGAACTATTAGAAACTCCTTTAATACACTTCTTGATAAAGGCTTTATAAGATACAGCACTGATAGAAAATCTATCTTTACTGTTAAATCTGTAGAGCTTGACCCATCTATTGCTAATTCCTATGCACAAATTTTTAAACTTACTGAAAGTGATGATTGTAAAAAGCTAATTGATAAGCGCATTGCAAGCCTAGCTAAAGATGACAGAGATGTTCAAAGTTTATCTTCTGATGAAAAGAAGAACATCATTTTGTCCCGTGTGCAGAAAGTTGGTAAAAATCGATCATCCAAAAACAAGATTTCAGACAATCTTGGTAAAAAATGCACATCAACATCAAGTGAAGATCTTCTAAATAGCGATTTTTCTAAAAACGAAAGTTTTCCACAGGTGGAAAATTCTCAAGATTTTTATCTTGGAAAAAAAAGTAACTTTCCACAGGTTATCTTGGAAAAAAACGATCATATCTTGGAAAAAAACGATCACGCTATATATAAGGTATTTAACGATCATAATAACAATCCATTTAATAACGACAGCGACCAGCTTGTCGCTGAAGCAAATTCATATACTCAAAAATGTAATGGAATTTATTTAAATACAACTGAGCCTCTAGGTATCAAGTTGGATTATTCCTACAAATTATCAGATGCTGGGATCTCTGTTTTAAGAGTCAAACCTAATAGCCCTGCTGACATTCTTGGAATTAAGCAACTAGATTGCATTATCAACGTTAATGGCATCTCTATGCTTAATCAGACCGCTTCTTCTGCTTCCTTCTTGTTTAAACAACAGCGTATTTGCATGTTAATTCGCAGAGTTGATGGCTCTACAAAACTATTTACTTTCATTCGTTCTAAGGATTTTGATTAAGGATTTAACTATGAAGATTTTAACTGTAGCAAACGAAAAAGGCGGCGTTGGTAAGACATTCTTAGTTACTCAGTATGCTTTCTATTGTGCTTTACAGATGGGACTTAGAGTTGCGGTTATTGATTTAGATCAGCAAGCTAATGCAACTACCTGCTTAACAGAGCAGAACTTTGCCAAAAAGCATGAATTAAGCTCTTTTGATTTAATCGCTCAAGATTTGTCTGAGCAATTAAGTGATGAAAACTTCACTAAAGAGCTTGAAGCTAGTGGTTTTTGGTTATTTGGTGCTGACAATCGTTTAGCTTTGCTTGAACGTCAAGGCGATGAAGCTCATAGCTTGTTTGTATCAGCCTTTGAAAAGAATCTTAATGCATTGTCATCAAGCTTTGATGTTTGCATTATCGATACAAATCCATCTCCAGATATTCGCTCAAATTTAGGTCTATTAGTTTGCACTCACCTAATAGCACCAATCCAGTTAAACAAGGAAGCTATTGATGGTATTTCCCGTATCGTAGACCGTGTAAATGAGATTGCTGAATACAATTCAAATTTCCCAAATGCATTTTTAGGCATGCTACCAAATGCTATTGAGAGCAATAAATTCCAACAAAAGAATGCCATTGATCTTACTCAAAACTATGGCGCAATGCTTATTTGTGAAAAATCCTATGGCTTTGCAGCTGCTAAAAATGACAAAGGTCAATTAGTTCCTGTAATTGAAGATGGTAACTACAAGCTTGTAGATAGAGAAGCTCCTTTAGGTATTAAACGCAGAACTTGTATTGCTGAATCTCAAGCTTTTGGAACACCTATCTGGGATAGTCCAAACAGTGCTGATGCTTGGTCTGAGCTTAGAAAAGTATTCTTCACAATCTACGAAAACATGCACATCACTCGTTTAAACAGCGCAACTAAAGAGCAGTTGTCAATCCTCAATGAGTGCGCTTCTTTATACGGCAAAAATAGCTTCAAGAAGATTATTAGACAGTTTTTGATGACTGGTAACGCAAGATTATTACCAAGGTTAAGTCTTGAAAAAGCTAACGCTTTAAGAGACTTAAAAAAGTCTATATCTCTTGATTTTCTAGCTAATTTCACACCATCAATTTAATTCAAAAGGGCTTAACTATGGATATTCAAGATACAACATATCGTCAAATAGGAGTCCTATTTGATGGGCAGTTTAAGTACAAGTTATCTCCACAACAAAGAGTGGTCTTAGCAGGTTTAACCTCTATGTCTTTAAAGGGGTATTCAGGCAGTGGAAATCCAGTAATTAAAGCTAGTGATGAAGAAATAGTTAACCATTTAGAGCTTATTTCTCTAGGAAGATTCAAGCACTTAAAAAGATGTTTGATTGAAGCTGGTGCTATTGAGTTATCTCTTATTGACGAGCCAAAACAGACCATTTTTATCAACGGATCATCCTTGATAGGTAACTCTTTGCAAGTAGTTTCCTTTGGCTACATTACTAAAGATTTAACCCATTATTCTGGCGATGCTTTAATTTTAAGCATCTTGTTACAAAACGCTGCTAAAAACGCAGCTACCAACGGTGGCTTCTTCTGGGATTCTTTCGCTTCACGAGATATTGAGAATACCCTAAACATATCCGCAAGAGGAAAGAGAAACATCCTAAAGAAGCTCAAGGAGGGAAATATAATTCGCTCATGCTTTTATTTCCCAATTAACACCCACTGGGAAGTATCTATTCCTTACTCTTTTGACAAAGATCTAGGCAAAAACTACATCAAGGCTAATAAGTGCGGTTTAAGTGTAAAGATCTTAAAAGAAGATCATCGCAGTTGCACCAAGTGCGACAGCTACAAAGGCATTCTTCACTACTCAAATTCAGCTAAATGCTTCTTGCTTCGTGATTGTTTTAATGAAGATCTTATCGCTTATGTCGAAAGTGGTGATGTCATTGATATGACCCTCAACAGTAAGCACTACTTAGCAAGAATTTATAAGACTGATGAACTTTGGTTTTTCCCATCTTTAGAGCCTATTGCAGTAGATAACATTCAACTAGATGCTGAGGCGATTGTTTATAAGAAAAAATCAAATTCTAGAGTTTTAAACAAAAAGAAAAAGCTTAGCGTATCTGAGCTTAAAGCCATGTTAAACAAATCAAAGAAGGCTGAGGAGTAAGCATTATGTATTTTTACGGTTTTTATGCGCTAAAAGAGAAAGAGTATTCAAACAAAGTATTGATTGAGCTTAGTTTAAAAACAGCAAAAGCTGTTAAAGCAGATGAACGTTTTGTCAATGTAGTCCCTTCAGCTTCTAAAAGTAATGCTCAAGATTTGCGTGCCTTCTTTAAGACTCTTGCAGAGATTAAAAGCGCAGTTGTACTTAACGAGTATGACCAGCTTGTCCATTTTAATAACATTTTGAAGCATAAAGGTGTCAATGGGTTAGAAATATTGGCTCAAATGATGATTGATGACGTTGAAGTTATCAGTGAAGCCAACATTATCAAGTGTGATAGTGCTGCATCGTTCTTTGAGGCTTTTCTAAGTCAAAGCAAGTGAACGAAGTCTTCAAAGAGTTAAGTAAAGGGTACAGAAAAATCTAATATTCAAGTAACTAAGTAAGGATTTAAAAATGGATTTATCAAAGTTTGGAAAAGATTTTGCTAACAAAAAGAGTATGAATTTAACTGGTTTAGCAATCACCTCAGAGCAGCTAAAGGCAAAGAAAGAGCAAAAGGAAGCATCTACTATTTTTGATATTGAGCTTACTCATATCAAAGCAGATCCTAACCAGCCAAGAAAAGATTTTGACGAGGAGCAGATCTTAGAGTTATCTCAGGACGTTGAATTACACGGTTTAATTCAACCTATCGTAGTTCGTAAAGCTGGCGATGAAGATTACTTTATTGTTGCAGGTGAACGCAGATTTAGAGCTTACCAATTACTTGGTAAAACAACTATCAGAGCAATTATTGCTGATAAGAACTGGCAAGAAAACGATATAGGCTATATCCAAGTTTCAGAGAATTTAAAGCGTGCTGATTTAAAGTTCTATGAGTTAGCTGACTTTATTATTAGCAGAATTGAAAAAGGTGAAAAGCAAATTGAAGTAGCTGATAAATTAGGCATTCAAAAGGCAGAAATTCCAAGATATTTATTCTGGAAAGATGTACCTGAAGAGGTTAAAAATCAAAAAGAAAAATTTGGCTCAATAAGACCTTTTAGCGACTTTATGCGAATTTATAAAGAGCATCCACAAGAGTCATTAGAGTTTTTATCAACAGTTGAAAAAGCTCTTTCACGTACTGATATTGAGCGTTTTAAAAAGTCACTAGAAGAGCCTGCTCAAGACAATGAGCCTTTACCTTCACCAGATAATGAATTTACTTCATTTGATGAATCTAATAGCACATCAGTACAGAGCTTCACACAAGATGATGCAAACACTGAAGATAGTCCTTTTGAAGACTTTGATAGTAGTAATTCAAATCAAGAAAGTTATAACAACGCCCCTGAGCAAAGTGAATCAATAGAAGATAATTTTGAATCTACTATAGACGATGATGCACAAAGTGAATCAACTTCAAAAGAGTCTTTTGAAATACCTGAAGATACTCAAGTTGCAGAATATTTTAAATTCCCTGTAATTGAAGGTTGGATTGATGACAACACACCAGTAACTCTTTTATACAAAAGAAAGCCATCTGCTGAAGGTTATGTAATCTGCCTTGATAGAGATGGAAATGAGATAGAAGTTGAGGCTGTTCAGTTCATTTTTGGAAGAATTGTTGAAGCTAAATAAGGAAATTTGTGAGGTAGAAAAAGTAGGGCTAGCCCTACTTTTTTAAGGTAAAAATTAGCGAAAAATTCTAGGGCAGGATAGGAAAAATATCCAAAAATGGTAACCATTTTTGATTTTTCCGACCTGTTCTGCGAAGCCAAAAGTTAGGTAAAACTAACTTTTGAATGACACAAAAAATAGAATTTTTTGTCGCAAGTAAACTTGCAGTCAGAGCTAAAAGCTCAAATGTTTTCAAACAAACATGGACTTATTTCATGAACAAAATTCGTCATCGCATTAACATCGATTTAGGCAATTACCATGAAGCTTGGATTGCTATTGCCAAAGAGATAGGTGTTAAACCTACCTCTTTAGCTTCTGCTGTGATTAAGGCTGCTATTGATGAACACAGGCAACAGCAACAAAACAATGTTGAAAAGAAAACTCTTGAATCTTATTTACAGCCAGAAGGCTCTAAAACCGATGTAAGACTTTTTCTAAATCCAGATGAACTTGCAGCAGTTGACCGTATGGCAGAGCAACTTGGCAAGAACCGCAATCAAACTCTAATTGCCATTATTAGAAGCTATGTTGCTAATGAGCCTCAGTACACTCAAGATGAAATTATTGAGCTTAGAAACGCCAATAATGAGCTTAGAAAGATAGGTGTAAACCTAAATCAAATTGCTCACCATACAAATACCATCGACTTTGACAGGATCACAGATGGTAAGAGTGTAAAAGAACTTCTTAAAAACTTTACAAAGAGAGCTGAAACTATCTCAATCACTATTGATAATCATGTAGCTAAAGTTTGGGAGCTTATCAATGCAGGGCGTTACCGTAAAGATTTAATCCAAGGAAAGGGCAATCATGGCAAATAAGATCTTAACAGCAGGAGAACGCCTTTTCCCTCCTGTAAAAGAAAGCAATTTAGGTATTTTTCATTATCACAAAGGTAGAGTAGCTCGTATTCCTTCTGGATTAACTCCTAAAGCTAAAGCTGTAGGTCTTGTTACCAAACGCTCAGAATCTTTTGTTAAGTGCGATAAAGCCTCAAAAGGTATTAAGACCGCCAAGCATATGCATGAAGCTGCTGATTACATAGCTCGTAATGGCAAAGTAGATCTTGAAGATGAAAACGGTAATACCTTATCAAGGGATGATTTACATTCAACTGTAAAAGACTGGTGCACAGATCAAGAGGTCCCTGAAACACAAGAAGATCTACTTAAAACTAAAAAAGGGGAGAATCGACCAGCTGATGCTCGCCGTATAGTTATATCTTGTCCTAAAGGATCAGATCCTGAAGCTGTAAATAAGGCTGCTAAAGAGTTTGCAGAGGAATTTTTTAAAGCTAATGGATATAGGTATGTATTTGGTCTTCATTGTAAATCTGAAGAAACTCCTAATGAGCCAGATCATCCGCACGTTCATTTCTTAATTAAAGCTATAAATGCTGAAGGTAAAAGGCTAAATATCAGAAAAGCAGATCTTCAGTTAATGAGGGAACGTTTTGCAATTGTTGCCCGTAAATATGGAATTGAGCTTAATGCCACCTCAAGAACTGTAAGAGGTGAGAGTGAAAAAGCAAAGAATATTGAGCGTTACCATCATGAGAAAAGGCAAGCTGACTACAAGCATCAAAAGGCTCACCAATCAACTGATAAAGGACCTAAAAAGACTGAAGATGAAAAGCGAAAAGCAGCTCAAGCTAAAGAACATATTAGAAAACGTAAAGCTAAAGAGAAGAAAAAAGAACAATCTCAAGCTCAAAAGTGGGCATTTAGCCGTAAAAAACAAGCTAAGAAGCCACAGTCTCACCCTTACTCAAGGGAACGTACCCAAGAAGTGATTGATGCCCTTAAAAGTGGTCAGAATTTAAAAGAGCACGAAGCTATCAAAAAAGCTAAAAAGACCCGTGAAGAAGTTAAAAAGAATATTTACGATTATGCTCAGGAGATTAAATCGTCAGGGAGCAAAGTAGATAAGAAATTAGCTTCAGAGCTTGAGAAAATGGAGCAACATTACAAGCCAGTTAAATCTGCTCAACAGTCGATTCTTGATAGGGCTAGAGATAGGTTGAGAGCAGAGAGAGAAGAACAAATTACCAGATAACCTCTTAATGATGACAAGGATATCCTTTTGATTATTCAGTTTATATTGGTTACCTAATAAAATAAAATGAGATAAGAATTATAAAATCATATCTTAATTTTCGCTTTGTTTAAACTGGTGAAAATGTTCAATTTTATATCACTTCTTTGCATCTTAAAGTTGGTTTTAGTATACAAATGTTCAATACAAGCAGTGCTAAAATTAGATTTATCAATTTTATGACTTCTAAAATTCTATTATTGGAGTTCAGTTGATCAAGTAATAAAGTGTGATAGGCTTTGTTACCGAATCAATGAAATTGATATCCATTAACTTAAGGATAGAGAGTAAAATAGAGTGTCTATCGATGTAAATAATTTAAAAAATGAAGTTCTTGAATTGATTGATTCTCATAAGGAAGGTGTTTATTGGGATTTCAAAGAGAAATGGTATGAAAAAAATAAAAGAACATCTATGTTGAAAGATATCATTTGCATGTCGAATAATCTCGAAAATAGAAATTCATATATCATTATTGGTGTTAGCGATGATTGCAAAGTAGTAGGTGTTCAAAGTGATGAGAATAGATTTAAATCAAGTGATCTTATTCAAAAGAAGACAGTTTTAATTGCTACTAATTTTCTTAACACCTTCTAAATTTATACCAAAGTTGGTCAGATTTTCGAAAACCAGTCTGCTACAAAACATCAATTATCGAAGGAGCTGTATTCCCCATGAAGTTACATAAATTTTCAAAGCTAGCAAAATTCTTATCTGTAGCAATTATCATTTCAAGTTTATTAACTGTTAGATGTTTACTACTGGATAACCAATCTGAAGAGAAAACAATTGAAGATAAAAGTAAAGAAAAAGATAGTTTAATTGCCAATATGGATAGTGCAACTGTATTTAAACGTTGCAAATTATATTATTCCTCAGAGAACTATACAGAGGCTTTTAAGTGTTTTCAAAAAGCTGCTGAGCAAGGAGAAGATTTTGCTCAATATCGTTTAGGCAATATGTACTATGACGGTCAAGGTGTAAAACAAGATTACTTTAAAGCAGTTGAGTGGTATCAAAAAGCTGCTGAGCAAGGAAATGCTGCTGCTCAATGTTGTTTAGGCTTTATGTACCAATATGGCCGAGGGGTAAAGCAAGATTACTTTAAAGCAGTTGAGTGGTATCAAAAAGCTGCTGAGCAAGGAAATGCTGCTGCTCAATGTTGTTTAGGCTTTATGTACCAATATGGCCGAGGGGTAAAGC
>ERZ1034897.142-NODE-142-length-40596-cov-9.735009_pt1 | contig 40596 bp, 45 predicted proteins | sample MGYA00520629_ERZ1034897 | MGnify/ENA primary metagenome ERZ1034897 (study PRJEB33766, sample SAMN09781789) | gut metagenome | biome: gut microbiome | host: Homo sapiens | place: Madagascar | study: EMG produced TPA metagenomics assembly of the PRJNA485056 data set...
GGATCTCAGTTAACTTATGCTACGCTTATCCCACTAATAATTTCAGTTATAATTTCTGTAAAAACATTAAGTACCCTAGCAATATTAGTTGCCATTGCATCTTTTGTTGGTTTTGGATTTACTTTTTTAGCAGTTCTCGCTGATTATTCTAGGGAAGTAGAGAACTATGAGAATTTTCAATGTGGCGAAGAAGAGCAAGAAGTTGCTAAATATGTTCAGAAAAAACATGAGGAATATCAACATGAAGCCGAACATAAAACAGACATGGAAGATATTAAACTCATGAATAAATTTAAACGTGAGCACTTTAATGAGGAAGATGAGGAAGATGATGACGATTATAATTTCTCGGTTAGTTACGCTCCAAAATTCTCATTTTCAAAAGATAAAAACGTTCCCAAATGCCCCATCTGCGGCTCAACAGACCTCACTCAGATCAGCACAGTCAAGAAAGCTGCCAAAGTCGCAACATTTGGTTTTTACGGCGCAGGCGATATAGGCAAAACATGGCGGTGCAATAATTGTAAGAGCAAATTCTAATTTAAGCATAACAAAAAGACGGAGAGAAAATCTCCGTCTTTTCTTTTGACATCTAACGAAATACCAATATATTTCAACTCACATACACAAACGTGTAGTTAATTGGGTATTACGCCCACTTATATTATAACCCGCTTTCTATGTTTTGTCAAGTGTTATTTTCATGAAATTCTTACTTACGCAAGATAAGTTCCTCTATCGATCTCTATCATGCTATACACCTCCTTTTTTGAAACATAAAACTTATTCGCAAAAGATTTACGATATATTAAGTTTTTAATGAATAAGTCGTATCATGAATTATGGCACGTTTAACAACTATTTGGGGATATTTGTCAAAATAATCACAAATAAATTGTAACATTCTACAAAAATGCCTTACTGATATTGACAAATCGGAGGGCAGAGTATATAATATAGGGCAGGAGATGAAATAGATTTGATTTTATAGACCTCTGAATATCAACAACTGATTTAGCAAAGAAAGGAGATGGACTATATTATCGCTTAATCGGAATCTGATTATAAGGAGGACAATGATATGGAAACGACCATCTTTATCATTTGGCTTATTTTCGTATACGCGATTATTACCGAGATAAAGAAAAAGTAACCCGCCTACTACCATAGCCGAGTTACTCATCATAATATCACAGCCGAAACTGAGGTCATCATCAATTTCTTCTGTCTTCAAGGTGAGCGATACCGCAAACACGGTATCGCTCATTCAATTATTATACCATATTTCCTCTTGCTTGTCAAGCAAAAGAAGAAGATATTGAATTATATTGCTTACGCGCTTGTTCGTACTCATTCATCTTAACATTCTTATACCGTTTGCTTTCTCGGTTAGTGTGTTTAAATATGATTTCAAATGTACAGGCTATTATATAAATCAAAAAAACGCTAAACTTGAATATTAGTAATCTACGATTGAAGCTTTTATCCCTACTTTCCATTAGCTCATTTAAATAGGGGGCTAAAACATCATTGTTAATCAAACTCTCAGCTTTTGATTTGAAAGTAGTTTCTTCTGTATAGCAGTCAATCATACTATTCAAATATTCAATAATATCAAAGAACATCCGTTGTTCCTTTTGAAGTAAAATTTCCGCATTGATAAGACACATCAAAAGCTTATAATCTTCTGAATTTTCGTCAATACTTCCTTTCATTGCAGCAAAACTTGTTCGCGATCTTAGGTTGTAAAGTTTGAACAATTTGTGATCCATATACGGGTCGTATATACTTATTTTTAAAACCCATAGTATTGGTAAAATTAAAAATAGAATACTGAATGCTGCCATTGAATCACCTCATTTCAAAATTTCATCTAATTGCACCGTAGTCAATATGACCAATAGTTCCGATATAATCAATCGTCATCTAACAATTGGTTAATTTCAGAATGAACACTGTTACAACCCGAACTATGATGTATTGATAACGGATGCAATTCGCCAGTTTCAATACCATGTATCACATCTTTGCGTTGTTTTGCTACTCGCTCCAACTCTTTTCGATATACTTTAATTATAGTAACATTTCCAATTACAGAAATTACAGCAATAATTGTTACGAGCGCTGTATATAAAGAATTACTAATTTTTTCATCAATGTAATGTAATACATCATATGCTGGTTGTATAAATGTTGCGAAGTCAGTCTTACAACACTGAACCATCGCCATAATTATTATTGCATAAACAAATGCAAGCGATACCTTTTTTAATGTCAAAAGGTTATATATAACATTTGTGAAATGTATCAAGAAGTCCCAGACTGTAGTTTTCTGTTCTGAAACACTTGTATTTTTTGATCTTTTATTTTTATTCCCCAATGTTCCCACTTCTTATCTATAAAATTTTAAACTAATTATTCCTAGTTTCACTCCTTTTATTACATTCTCGCTACATTGATTACATTATACCACAGATTTTTATAAAATCAATATTTGGAAGGGAAAAGTAAGAAATTGTTTACATTTAAAATAGAAAATGTTCATACTTTAATAACAAAATTCTATCATTTTAATACTATCTAATTATGCTTAATTTTATGTTCATGACCACTAATATATTCTATTACCACGGCTGAATCGCCGTCACAATGCGTGAAAGCATGGATAATTCATGCTGACAATTCCAACGTCACGCTTCATTGTTGACCCGAGCACACCATTTTGAATTTATGCAATCCAAATTCCCATTATGCTCTGTGAACGTTCTTCTTTAAAAGAAGCTTCGCTGCGGACTTTCTAATATTGATCTTGTTACTATACCTATGGGAATTACCCGCTACGATAAATATGTACAAATCTATTATAATTTATAAATATCTATACCATGTCTATTCTCACGAATTAGACTTTCTACTTCATTGTGTCTGATTTTGCCTAAGCTACTCTCATTTGTTATAACACTCTGTAGACTTAAATTCCCCAGTAGCGATAGGTACATAGTTATAAAATTCTTTATGGTGAATTATATAACTTTATAATTTGCTAAATTAATGGCTGCGTTTAAATCTCTATCAAGAGTGGCACCACAACTATCACAATGGTACACTCTATCAGATAATTTAAGATTTGTATTTATACAGCCACATACAGAACAAGTTTTTGAACTTGGATAGAATGTTGGAACTTCTACAACTTTTATTCCATACATTTCTGCCTTGTATTTTATCTGTCGTTTAAATTCAAAAAACTTTTCTTCTGCTATTGCTTTCGCAAGATGTTTATTCTTCATCATTCCTGTAACATTTAATGTTTCCATAACTATCTGAAATGGTTTGGTTTTCACTATTTCAGTAGTTGTTTGATGAAGATAATTATTTCTTATACTGTTTATCTTTCTGTTTATGAGTTTGATATAATGAATCTGTTTCTGAATATTTTTACAATCTTGCAAGGGTGTTCTAAATATAGGTTTTCTGTTCTTTTCGTAACCCACAATATTACATTCAATCTTTCTTGAAAGTTTTCGCTGTTCTCTTTTAAGTGTGCGTTTTAATGCTTTTACTCGTTTTGATTTATTAATATTTTTATAAGTCACACCATTTGAGCATATTGCTAAGTCTTTTACACCTAAGTCAATACCTAAACTTTCGTTAGTTAATTGAACTGATTTTGGCTCAACATTATATCCTACTGACAGATACCAATATTTTCCGTAAAATGTAATTCGAGGATTAGCATATTTTCCTCCGTCAATAAGTTTTGGCAATGGCTCAGAAGTTTTAACAAAACCTAACTTCTCACCTTTAAAACCACCATTTACTCTTGTAAGACTTTCATAATTTACATAAAAAGATTGTTTACTACTTTTCTTTGACTTAAATTTAGGTCTTTTAGACAATCCATTAAAAAAGTTTTTATATGCATTATCAGCATCCTTAACTGCTTGTTTCATAACATTACTACCAACTTCTTTCAACCATTGATGTGTAGTAGGTTTCAAAACATTATTTATATATTTACGCACTTCTCCTTCGCTAATTGTCTTTTTACCAGTTTTACCATTAGAAATATATTCATCATACACTCGTTGTTTTTCAGATAAAAGATAGTTATAAGCCCATCTTGCAACTCCACAACTTTTTCTAAATTGCATCTCTTGTTCTGGAGTTAGTTTAAGACGTACCTTCTTTGTTACCAACATTATTTTTTACCTCCTCAATTAACCGTTTTGTCTTTTTTGAACGTTGACCGTACAAACGATTAGCAAATACTGTAATTATTTGTATTAAATCATCTGTGAGTTCTTGTTCTTTGATATATTCTGTATTATCAATAATCTCTATTTCAACATTATTCAGTTGGCATATATATTCAATCATCTCATAGCCAAACCTAACTAATCTATCTTTATATAAGATTACTATTTTTGATACATCACGGTTATTAATTCTTTTTAATAATGTTTGTAAACCTTTTTTCTTGTAATTAATTCCTGAACCTATATCTGTTATTATCTCGAACTGATAACCTTTAGCAATCATATATGATTTAATATTATTAACTTGTGTGTTTAAATCATCTTTTTGAGAAGATGTAGACACTCGACAATATCCTATCACAACTTGTTTGGCGGTATCATTCTTAAACATTTTTAATTGCTTTGTAGAATAATATCGTGTTCCACCTTTTGATATATGTTCTGGTATTAATTCACCTGTTTCTTGCATACGTCTTAATGTTGTGGGTGTTATTCCCACTAATTTAGCAAATTTACCTATGCTTAATAATTCCATTTATATCACCTCTATAATGATTATAACACTAAATGATATAAATGTCAATAGATTTTTATAAATTTATTTGATTTGTATATATTTATCTCATTCATATTAGAACGCAACTTCCAATACAGTCTTATCGTTGCCGACAGACCTCTCATGCTTTCACATGAGCGTAGACTATATCTTCATCTATAATATTACATTATAGAGCCACATTTTTCTTCCACCATAAGCTTGTGGTTTTACTCTCCCTCAAGGAGATAGTCGTTGGAGGTTTTCCATATTATTATATATAACTTAGGAATTTCCCTGCTAAACGTCCATTGTATTAGTCCTTAGCACTAACGTTTCTAATGTGTCACGTTTATCCTCTCATCAGCACTGATTAGCTTTTATTTCAGCATAGACTATCCTTACTATTTTTTCTACTTTCGTACCTCTCAGTTTATCTTTTCAAATTACTGTTTGGGTTGTAAGGCTTTAGGAGTTAAAAGCATTTAACGTGGAGTTTGCACCAATTACTTGATACAAAGGGTATTCGTACTATTTATATAAATTTGTCTAAATATTTATAAATTTATACAAACAGTTTGTCTGCCCATAGCCATTTATATTTCTCAACATAAATTTAGTAATCGATATTATAGATTACCCCGAACTATATTGTCAATAGTTATGTGCTTCTTACGCACACCAATTTTGGTTGTTGCTTACAATAGGCAAAAATATACATATGTATTAAACACCTAAATGCCTTGACCCTCATTGTTTCCAACTCGTTATTATAATCAAGGAAGGGCATATTCTGAGAAACATCAATTCGTTTCCACCCTTGTTTGCTGTGAATGACATAGCACCTGTTACAGCCGTAATCAGAGTAGGCATTACACCTAGTTTATCAATTAAATCATCTAATACGTCTACACCAGAGCTTGCTAAACCTATTCCTTTTTCTATGACATCACTATCAACTACATTCTTAACTAAATTAGTCCATGAGTTGCTTAACTTGTTAAGCTGACCCTCCCAACTGTTAGCAGTCTTTTCAGCTTCTCGCATTGCTGAACCAGAACCATTTGCATAGTCGGTAAGAATTTTCTCATAGTCAGACCAACCACTGAGCATCGCCGCCAGTGTATTAGCGCGGTATTTTCCGCCAATATCACTAAGAATGTTCGCTTTTAGTGTAGAACCCTCTGGGGCAGCATTGTAAACCTCAGAAAGTTCTTTAAGTAATTCGATTGGTGTTTTAAGTTGCTCGCTTCCGTCTACAAACTCAGTCATTGATATGCCAGCTTGTTCAAAGGTCTTGACAATCTGCTTGTTTGTAGTGTCTTGCAGATTAACAAATAACGACTTAATAGCGTTACCTGTTTCATCTCCAGACTCTCTTGTTCTGGAAGTTGCTGTCGCAATAAGTGCTGTAAGCTGATCTATCTGTACACCAGATTGAGCAGCCATAGAAGCAGCTTCACTTGTAGCCGCTGCCAAATCGTTCATTGATACGGCATTTAAATTTGTTACCTGATTTTGCCCGTCGAGAACTTTTGTCAATTCTTCTGCGTTGCCTTTAAAATCATAAGCCGCATCAGTAGCAAGAATATAGTCATTGGCTACATCTGCTGTCAAATCACCTGCGGTTTGAGCAAGCAAACTGATTTCTGCAAGCTGATCTGCGTTTTCCTTACCAGCGCGGTACATTTCCTGTACACCAGTTAAATAACCTGTTGCGGTAGCACCATACTTATTTGCTACATTGTAAGCTGTATCTCCAAGGTCTTTAAGTTGAGAGTCTGTTAAATCAGAAGTCTTTGATACTTCGGTTAAAATGGTATCTACCTCTTTTAACTCCTCGACAGCATCTCTAAATGTACCCGCTAATGTACTTATCACAGTAGTTAAACTCATCCAACCACTGAATTTAGCTACTTTTTCTTTAAACATTTCAAAGAACGTTTGTCCTTCAAGTCCAGCAGCTTTGATTTCAGCCCTACTATTGGCAAACGAACGATTTATACTCTGAAATGCACTTTGAATTTCCTTATCGGTCAAATTCGTTTGACTTTGCAAACGCTTCAAAGCATCAATCATTTCATCAGTCTGTTGTTTATATGAGCCAGACTTCATTGCTTTAGTGTTTGCGTTCTGATAAGTAGTGATCGTACTGATTAACTTTTCGATATTATCTCTTGTACGTTTGATATTTTCCTCAGAGCGTTTGTCAGCCATGAGAGCGGCAGATTCTTTAGAAGCTTTTTTAAGAGTCTCTTCAACACGAAATATACTTTCATTTAGAGATCTAAATTCCTCAGACTTTTTAAGTATGCTGCCATCCCCTGCATATAATTCCTTAAATCCACTATATTGTGTTTTTAATGCTGATATTTCCTGTGCTAGTTCTTTTGGAATATTTTGAATCTTTTTAGCTTTGCGCTCAATATCTTCTATATCATTACTAAACTTACTAATTCTCGCATCAGCATTTTCAAAACGATTCATTGATGATTTACTCGCTGTGAAATTACGAGAAACATCATCCTCTAATTTTTTTAATTCAGAAAACTTTTTTATAAATGTATTTAAAGAATCAATATCAACTATTTTTTCTGCGGCAGACTCAGCTTCTGTATATTTAGAATCTTTTTTCAACATACCTCTACTGGCATTATTAAGAATTTTTAAATCCTCAACCGCTTTCAATCTAGCCTTTGCAATGCTATCAGTAAGATTTTTAACACCAGTATCAGCTTTGTTGATATTTTGGAGTACATAAGCAAATTCCGAACCGTCACCGTTTATGTCGGTAAGAGCATACTTGAACTTTTCAACTTCACCAGTCGCAGACTTTACTTGTATAGTAATGTCTTTGATTTTCTCTTCTGTTCCTTCTCCAATATTCACTAATTTTGAATTAGTTGTAGCAGAAACTTCACCCAAACCGCGATATGCTTCTTTTAATTGATTGACAACATCAACGTTATCGCCAGAAATCGTAGACGGAATAGACGAAGAGAATGAAGTCGAATTTGCTTTAATAGTACCTACGCTATCATTTTCATCACGTTTTACTACTGAAAGATTAGTTCTCGAAATGTCAACCATAGCGGTTTTCATTTTATTACTAGCTTCTTTAATGCCTTTAGCCGTATCTTCTATGGCTTTGCCAGTAGTTTTAATAGCGGTTACCGAATCATCACTCTTGGTCTTAATCGTATCAAACGCGGTGGCACACTCATAAATGACATTCTGTAAGTTTATCCAGTTTTTATGGTTCATATCTGGGTCAACTTTGAAATTGTCAAGAATAGTATCTGCCAGATTGGTATAACTAGCTTCGATTTTCTGAACGTCATTTGGCGTTAATACTAACGTCTGTTTTAATGACTCATACGCTTCCTTAATATCCTTGCCGCCAACACCTAACGCATTTTTCAGATTTTTCATCATGGTTGAAGTGTCAACAGTAGGAATGTTGCCAATACTCGAATATATATCTTTAAGTCCGCGTTTGGTGTTCTCAACTACCGTAGCAGTGTTGATATTCGCATCAATATTTATTCTGAGGTTTTTACTCATCTGCTCTATCTGAGCTTTAATATTGGCTTGCGTTGTTTTAAAATCAAGTGAACCAACTAATTGTACCTTAACATCGGTTTTATCAGCAAGTTCTTTATTGATTTTTGGTATATCATCATTCTTAATTTTACTTGTATCAAGTCTGACTGGTATCTTAATACTCAATTCATCTGCCATTTTACTCCACCTCAATTCCTTGTCTTATAAGTCCTTCGGCAAGCATTGCTTCAATTGCCCACTTGCTATTTGATAATTCAATTTCTGTATTGTGCATAAACGGTCTAGGGTTACCATAACCGTAATACGCCCATTTGGTATAATCGTACCCATTACCACTTTCAATAATAGGAGCTAGTAGCTGTCCTGCATTTTGAGAAAGTGTATTCTGCTCCATATCAAGATAAGGATAAGCCATAGTTGTATTGGTAACTGTTAATACACCATCTTCAGCAATGGCATTCATGTTTTCTTGATCAGCTAAACCGCCATATTCTCCTCGTCTATGATACATTTCTGGAGTATATACGTCATAAACATCACGCTTGATTACAGTCTGCATAACATCTTTAACGTACTCTCCAACCCCATTTTCCAAAGCTTTATCTACTCGTTTATATAACTCTGCTTCAAGTTCTTTTAAAGAATTAACTTCCACAGAACTCACCACTCAAATAATTGCTAATACGTTTCATATCTTCAATTGCAAACTGTTTCTCCTCATTATGAAGATGAATAGTTATTTTGCTATTCTTACGAAGTCCCAAACTCAAAATACCGAGTATTGACCTAGCATTTACCATTCTATCCGCTACTATATAAACCGCCGAAGATAAACCTTGAACAAAATACACGAAATGCTGTATATCGCGTGATAAAATATCAGTTGATATTACAAAATCTTTAGTCTGAGTGAACATTTCATTCACCTGCCTTTTTGTTAGACTCTCTACTATCACTACCTTTAATGACTCCAGTATCAACAAGAGCAGACACAAATTTGTCAGTTGTCATTTCGCCCTTAATGGAATTAAGAGTCTGTATTGCTTTGTTTGCTTCGTCAAGATCGAACTTTGACGTATTTGAAAGTACGATGTTTATAGTGTTTACAAGAGTAGAAATAGCTTCGTTAGCTTCACTTGCAACCATCTTTGCCGCCTTATATCTCGTTTCAGTTTCAATGCCATCGTAAATTGCGTTAAGGATAAGCCCAAACTGTTCAGGATTAACGTCTATCCTCGAGGTATTTATTTCCCCATTATCATACAGCACAGCTATATCATCGGAAGAAAATTCTTTTTCTCCATAATACAGACAAACACAATAATCGGTGAGCACCTTCCTGTAAGCGGCTCCGTATTTAACGGTATTCTCTACAACATAGTTAATGAACGCATTCATTTCAGCAAAAGTAATCTTATTTTTCATTAGGTATTTCCTCCATTATTCTTTTTATTTCTTTTTTCTGCGCTTCTGAGCTTTTTACACTCGTCATAATCAATCCAGCCACCAAATTTTTTAACATAAGTTATCCATTTGTATGTGATGTCTGGATAATGATACCAAAATAATTTACGCTTTAGCTTTGCGGCTGTATCGGGCATACCTTTAGTGTCTATAACTTCTTCTCGTCCGTCTTTGTATCTCACCACAAAATCAGCAACGTATGTAATAGCCCTTACTCCCTTACCGTCATGCTCGAACTTCGGTTGCAATTCATATGGCTTCTGCAATTCGTAAGAAACCACGTCACCGCTTTCCACCTGCGGGCAAAGTACATCACGATAATATTTCATTTCTAAAACTGAGTCAAAAGTTATTCCGTTATAAGTGCGTTTTGCAATATCGGAATCAACATTATATTTGGTTCTACCTGCCATTTATTTCTCCTTAATTGATAATAAAAAAATAGGGGACAACCATCAATGATTGTCAATGGTTTATCCCCTTTCTTTTATTTACTTTTTTTATTTGCTTTTCTTGTTTTGCTAACTAGGTGAACTGGTTTTATTATCTCTTTAATATCTCTTGCTACCGCAGGCAAGAGGTTAGAGAAGTCATAATCCTCAGTTATGCCAATATTACTAAATTCGGTTGTGGCTTCTTCTTTCGTAGTTACACCTTCTCGAAACCCACTCATTATCATTTCTATCTGATAATGAGATGGACAACAAGAGTGTTTCTTCCACGTCTGATACCGTCTGCAATGCGGGCAGTATTCATATTCTTTACCACAAATCCAACACGTTCGCGTGTTTGCGCCCATGATTATTCCTCAGTTTTTGCGGTAGGGATAACAACAGAGTAGAACGCCTTTTCGGAATCGCAATACTCAACAGCGCAGTCCATGTTAATAGTAATAGTAGACTCGAGGTCGATCTTCGTTTCATACGAGGACTGCATTTTCGCAGCAGGGAAATAATAATACGCAAATATCTTTGTGTCTTGGTCACAAATACTAAATCCTTCAACCTCAACATAAAGCTTACCTGTTTCAGCCTGATCGTTAGCCGAAGCGGTAAATCCTACTCCGCTATCCGTTTCATAATCATACTTGACCAGAACCTTATCTCCTGCACTAACTGCACCAGAGGCAAACGTAATAGTTTTAGTATCATCCGTATATGTAACAGTATCAGCCGATGTAGCACCACCTACTTTAAATACCTTATCAGCGCAGTTATTAGAATCAAGTGTCATGACACTAATACTTCCATCAATCGCCTTATTGGTCAATACAATAGTAGTCTGTTCTACACCAATTATGAACTCCTGAAAACTAATAGCATCTATCTTTGACGAATCGGAAGCTACTTTCTTAGTAGTACCATTCATAGCAGCAACAATGTTGAGGTCATACAAAGGCGTAGCAAAACTCAATGCACAAGTTTTTCCCTTAGTTACAGTAGCAATAGTATTGCCATTAGCATCCTGTTTGGTCACTTCGTTACCGTCAACCTTAATCGAAAAATCCTGTACCTGATCGGTAGTCCAGTTAGTAGTACCGTTGTTTTTGGTATGAATTGCTCTAGTAACTCTTTTAGGTATAAAAGTATTTACATTCATAGCATTAGGCATATCTTTTTCATTCCTTTCTTTAAAATAAAAAGAACCTTGTTAGTGCAAAGCTCGCATCCAATCAAGGTCTTTCTTCAACGAGGGGTTGTCCTTAAACGAAACGCAACCACTATACAACCCCGTATATAAATGTGTTGCGTTATCAAGTGCTTGTATGCGACTCACAATTTCCCAAAATCTGAATATCTTCATGTTTAACACCTCGTCAAAAGTCCAATGACAATAAGCTATAACAGAAGATACAACAGGCAATAATACAGACCGCATAGGGTAAAATCTTGCTCTATTCATTGCACTTCGTACATTTCTTTTAGCTGCATCAATCGCCATTTTCTTTTGCACAGGGTCGTCCATAATTCGGGTAAATTGTGGTTCTGGCATATTATTCATTTTACGAATATTTCTAACCACTTGATTATATATATCTTCGGTAATAACCACGCCGTCTTTATTCTGTAAACAAAGACTTCCATCTTCCAAATTGGTAGCTTGTAGAGTGGTTATATCGAGACTTCCAAAAATAAAAGTTGCTATATCTTGATCGTAGGTTGACACAAGACCGACAAACAGTTCCCAGTCTGAAATAGTAGTAAAATCAATACCCAATTTGTCCAAATAAACTATCACATTCTCGTCAAGCGTATGTGCAGTGAAATTTTGACAAAAAGAATAATATTTAACTTCGCCTATTTCGGCGATTTCGTCAATGGTAGGCTGACGAATAGTGATTTGGTCATTGATTACTAAATCCGAACCTCTTGCAAGTGATAAATCGTTAATCAGATTTACCACCACACAAATCTTTATTAAGGTCTTTGCCTTGGAATATCATTTCTCGCACCTTATAAATAGGAGAGAGGTTGTATTCTGTATTAGACACCAGTGACAGCTCATCAAAGCCCCAACCGTCAGAACCATTAAGCAATCTGTCAATCAAAGTTGACAAATAATCTATCCTTGTTGCCGACACACCAGCTTTATTCAATCTCATCTTGTCTTGATGACAAATCAGCTTGATCGTCATAAACGGATATTCCCACACTTGACGGAAAAGCATTTTAGGGATTGAAACCTCTATTGTAATGTAGAGTTCGACCTCTGTCTGGGTGTTAGGTATGTAACCATATGGGAAAATATTAGTATAAACAATATCTTCTAACTGTTCTTCTGACTTTTCAAATAATGACATTATTTCATCATTTTCCAAAAGCATAGACATAGCCTTGTCTTTCCAAATTGGTATTGAATTTGAATTAGGCAAAGATTACACACCTCCTACTATTTTAATGAGTAATTCAGACGTACTATCATCGACCTTACAAATAAGCTTAAACGAACTGCCGATCAAAGACTTCAGATTAGCGCATTTTAATTTCGCTTTGTTGTTGTCTGCGGTTAGTGTTATATAACCATCTTGTATATCAAGCGTTTTAAGCGACCATTCAACTTTACTTTCGGTATCTGCTGTAAATGTTTTCGCTGTTCCACCACAACGAATTTCGGCATTGCCCGCATACGTTATAGCAACAGGTTCAGTCGTTTCGGCAGGAGTAAAATAGTCACATAACATTAAATCAACATTATCCCTCTGCGGGTTAAGCTGATCTTCCGTCAAAACAATGTGCATAGTTCTATCTTTGCTGAATGAATAACTGACTGTATCTGGACGAGTTATCTTAAACGGTGTAGGTTCTTTTGTGTTGTAATCAACAAAAAATCTCTTGTCACGAGGAAAGTATTTCGTTTCCTCATCAAGAGAAATGTACATCATTATCTGATCGTAGCCAATTCTGATTTGCTTTGTTTCGTCAATACCAGAATTATACTGAGAAGCATTTTGGATATTACAAGGCTTATGATGGATAACACCCTTATCATCTTGCCATTTGATGGTATAATTACACCAATATAAAATTGCCTTTTCATACACTAAATTGTCCGATGGTTCTGTAAGTATCAACCATATATTGCCTTTGTATTTAATATACTTGTAATCAGCTAAACTACCTATTTTAGTTAAAATCTGTCTTTGCCATGCCTGAGTAGATGTATCTGGCGTTTCATTTTGAATAATAGCTTTTGATGAAACTTCTTCCTCGAAATTAGTACCATCGAAAGTACCTCTGCAAAAAAGAACATTATCAATTTGAAAGCCGTATTCCAATAAATCTTCAAAAGAGTATTCACTATCAAAAGCAAAATCCTCTGTTTCAGAACCCTCCATATAATAAGGGTGGTCGATCAAGTACCATTCTTTACTCATTTAGCCACCTCATCAATTATATGCAGTATCTTTTAACTGCTCATAGTAATCAACTATTTTATCATTGACCCACTCTATTTCAACCTTAGCTTGCGTTTTTGCGCCACTGGTATCATTTATTGTTAAGTCTTTTGTAACAATATTACTTCGTTTGATAATTTTATTGTATTGACGTTCGCAGTAATATCTTTTAATGGTGAAACCTAATATATTGATAACCGTTTGATTGAGTACAATAGGCTCACCGTCAACATCTATAAATTCCTTTGTATCATAGTCAAAATATAATGGCTCGATCTGAGTCGAAAACTCTCCGACAGCCATTTTAAACCATTGTAAAACAAGGCTATCATTTAAAATGACTTTTTCTTCAAAAGAGGACTCAAACACATTTAGCACATCTTGATACACGGTTGCCATATTGTCACCCTCTCATTAAACCGTCATACCGGTATAAACTTCACACTCTCGAATCTTGTTAAAGTCATTGAAGCCACATTCACGAATAGAGTTAATAAGAAGTATCTGCTCAGTTTTCGTTTTAAACGTTTTATATATTTCATTCCTAAAATCATCAAGACCTTTAATTTCAAAAATCTTCTTCACTTTAGCTTTATCAAGAATTTCAGTATCAATATCAAGATAATCTCTTGTAGCCTTATCATCTATAAAAATAGTTGCATGACTACCATCGCCATCACCACGAAGGAGTTTATTTCCGTTTTCAAACTGAGTAATTACTTCTCCTCTGGTGACACGAATAGAACCACGAGGGTTAATATTTACTTCTCCCATAGACTCTATTTTTGGGAAACCTACCATCCAATTAGCAAGGTTTTTAAGAGTGATTTTCTCTTCCATGCTAAGGGGCTTAGTTTCCTCTAAGGTAGCAGTATATTCAACAGCTTCAAGGGGCTTAGTTTCCTCAATCACTTCTTTTTTTGAACTATTTGCTGTTCTTGCCATATTTCACATATGTCCTTCCATTATTTTCTTTAAATTTGAATAAAAATAAATAGCTGCGGTGTAAGCCGCAGCTATAAAATACTTATTAGAAATTAGAGATTAGTATCGGAAAGAATACCAATCTCAAATTCGCGACCCTTAGTGAGGTCGGTAGCGTTATAAATATTCAACAGAGAGCGTTAATCTCTGCCAGTTCTCTTATGAACTTCTTTATATTTCTATAAAGGATAGACTATATCTTTACCCATTATGGATAAGCACCACTTCCACACACTTGTGTGTACATATTAGTCGTTGAACTTTATCTTTCGATCTTAGCTGCTGATTGTCCATTATATCAACATTTAGGATTTAACCATGTGTCATCTATTCAATTTTTTCTACTTTCGTAACATTCACATTTACACCATTCAAGGCATTATGTTGTAGTTTGAATAGCTTTAGGAGTTCCCAGCATTTCAATGCTTATTTTTTCGAGCATCTTACGATGCACGGAGTCCGCTACAATTAAACTCTATATCAAATCTAGTCAGTACATGACCAGTAGTTACATCATTGCCACTAAACGAGGTAAGTCCACCACGAGTCCAAGACTTAATAGGCGAGCCAAACTGACCGCCAGTCGGAACTACAAGAGCCAGACCAGCATCAAGCATGGTATTAAAATTCGTGCCAGCATCGTTATAAGATGAGAAGTCATAAGGGTTAGTCATCTGAACAAGTATATTGCCATTATACATACCCAGAATACCTTTCTGACGAATATCTCTCAGATCTTCTGCCGAAATACCCTGAGTATAAGCATATCTGCTTGTATTATATGTAAACTCAGAATTATATCCTGCCCAAGGGGTAAACTCTTCCAGAAGAGCATAATCACCAATTACGCTTGCGCCAGTACCGAGTCGTCTAACATCTTTCAGAACCTTGTCAACACCTGCCTTAGTAAGACCTGCACCTTCAAAGAAATATTTAACAGGCGTTGCGTTCTTAACCGAATTATAAGCGTTAGTAACAATAGCCTTCTTCATCTTATTGATAATATCAGTTCTTACCTGATTCTTGCCCTCGTTCTCCTTAGACATATCTCCAAGCTGGAGTCTGCGGTAATCAGTAGCCCAACCACCAGAGATAGTCTTAGTTGCTACCGAATACTTCTCTCCCTTAATAGCGGGGAAGATTACGTCAGCGTTAAGTGCCTGCTCACGCGACTTGTCACCTACAAGCTTCCAAGAATCTACCTCAATAGACTCATCAAAGCCAAGCGACTGGAAGTCGCCGAAAACAGCAAGGTTCTGAATCTCAGCTTGAAGCAGAGGTTCTACGGAATACTTTCTGATAGTATTCAGCTCTGCCATGCACTTAGCATCGCCATTAGCAATACCCTCACCAAGCTGCTTGATATGATCTACTACCATGTCAGTTTTCTTGCCATACTTAGATGTGTCCTTGCCATCAGTAAGAGCAGAGAAAATCTCAACGATAGGAGAATTAGGCTTCAAGTTTCCCTTGTTTGCGAAGTTAATATCCGCATCACGCTTCTTATTATTAAGTTCAAAAGTCATGCTCATTATGTATTCATCCTTCCCTTTAAATTACTTTACAATTACTTCAACAAGCACACCGTTACCGTCAAAGTTAATCTTCTTTATAACCTTAAAATATACTCCACCATCAGAAATGCCAGTGTTGGCAGACAGAGGGTGAAGATTACCGTCAGTACCAGCACTCATAAGTGTAGTACCCTCTGTAATCTGAGAATAATCAGTGGCGGGTGCACCATAAGTAATACTATCAGGCGATACCTGTAGATACTTACCCTTCCATGCAGCTACATCCCAAGCAGTTACAAGTTCGCCAGCGGGAGTTACAAAGTCCTTATAAGCATCGTCACCCTTACCATAATTAGCAATAAGCTTAATACCCAGACCAGTTGTAGGAGCAGGAGCAACTACGCCGTCAGTCACAGTACCCATATAAAAATTCTTAGTGCCACTAGCCGCAGCCTTTACAGTACCGTCACCGATACCAGTCTTTTCAATCTGCGAAATTTCGTAAACCTTTATCATTTAAAAATCCCCTTTCTTTTTTTTAGAAAATCGACTCGTCCTCGTCCTTGTCGTGCTTTACGTCAAGGTCAAAGAAAATATCAATATTTGTATTCTTGGAGTTCAGTTCTGCAATTCTCTCATTCTCTGCCTTTTTAGCAGAAGATACAGCAGCCTTACCAATCTCTTCATAAATCTTTGAAGTAATAGAATTTATTTCCGACTTGATAGGGTCTGCTTCAAATGCCTTGATTTCAGCTTCAGCAAATGCCTTCTGTTCATCGGTAAATTCTGCAATAGCAGAGTTCATTTCTGCAAGCCGCTTCTCAACTTTAAGTTCAGCAAGCTCTTTTTCGATTACCTCAACCTGCTGCCAATAGGAATCTCTCTCAGCCTGCATATCAGCAAGAGCCTTAGTCAGCTTCTCAATCTTATCATTGAGTTCAGTATTTTCAGTAACCTTAGCTTCAACAACCTCATTAAGTTCCGTTATCTTACTCTCATATTCCGCAGACTTGTTATTGCACTCTGCAATACACGCCTTAACAGAATCGGTAATTATACCAAGTGTTTTTTCGTCCATTGTGTCCTCCTTGTCTTTCTTATTCAATTCTAAAAGTGTAGACTTACAGTCGGCGGGCATTACCCCACCACCAAGAATACTAAAGCCCGAAAACTCAAATTCCGTAGGTATTCTACCTTTATCTTTATATCCATATAAATAAACGATACCTTCGTTTTCTTTTGTTCGTATAAGTTCAACACTTCCATAAATTGTTTCTTCGTTAGACAGCTTCTCAGATAATAAATCAATACAATCCGAATATCTCATATAATCAAGTGTTCCTTCACCAATTAGAACTTTCTTTGTTATATCAATACCATCTTCGTTTTCTGTTATTTCTGAAAGATAAGCCCTATCGAAATGCCCGATGATAGTTGCGTTTTTGAATATTGGAACTCCGTCTTTGTATTCATCAATTTCACCATGACCTAAAATATCAGTTTTAGTATCATCTGCAAACTCTACTGTAACACTTGAATCGACTAATGTTTCTTTTGCAGCTTCAACATATTCATCAATCCAAGTAATACCATTATCGTTATACTGAGTTCCAGCTTCATCAACAATACAGCTAGAATCATACACTTCGGCTACAACAAGCTTGAATCTCTTATAACCTGTCTTTTCTTCTTGCTTTTGATTTATCTCAAATAATTTCACCTATTTCACCACCTTTCCAATTAAGCTGTACTAGGCTTAGGCTGATTATTAGAGTCATTATCCTGCGTAGCAATAGTGCTTTCGTTTATAGCATTATCTACAGCAGGTCTGCCACCTTTATCTTCTTCGGCAGAAGAATTATCCTTATCACCCGAAGAGTTATAAGATGTGGCATGGGGTGTATATTTTTCATCCCACTTCTCTGATTTTTCCATATCCATTAGTGACAGATACGCATTTAAGTCCCAACCACACGAAGTTATCCATGCAGCCTTACTGCCCGAACCGATCATATACAGTTCTTTATTCAGGGCAACAAACTTATCGCGATTAACCAATGATGTGGGAAGATAATATATCTTTATCTCATTTTTCTTGTCTTTGATTATGTTCTGGTTTATTACATACGACAGCTCGTCCGAAATCTCAGTTACCCATTGATATATCCTGCTAAAAAGCAATTCAAGATTTATTTGCTGAGAAGAGTAACTACCACTCTTGCCGTCTAACAAACCTAACGCCACGCCAAGACCAAGTGCAATGTCAGAATTTAAGTTCGGCTCGATCTCCTCGTTTAGAATATCAACACTAGCATCAACAGTATTGATTTTAGTACCTGCCGCAACAGTAAAGAATGAAGTACCACCGCGATTATTCTTTGTCATAACCGCACTCTTAACTGTATTGTGCTGATTTTCTTGCTGCGTTTTAGTCAAGCTACATCTGCCTTTTTCGCCCTCGGGCAAGGTCTGATAAATAATTTTGTTATTGACCTCTCCTAATACAGACCTCTTTACACCTGTCAAGTAGTCTTTATAGAAAATATCAATTAACGCGGCAATTGTAATTGGTCTGCCATATGGTTCACGGCGATCACTTTTTATCTTGTGTACGACTGTTTTTGTATTATCCAAAACGACCCAATTACCGACAATTTGACCTTTCTTCCACTTCTCATGTGCATCTCGTATCTCCGCTGGATAGCATTTTAACTTTCTGATTTTTTCGTTGTTATCAAACTGATCGAAATATTCAAGGTTAAAAGCTATCAAAGGGCGGTTATTTTTATAAGCAATTATCTTAACATAATCAACTGGAAGGGGAGTCATAGCGGCTAAAATATCAAAGCTATTTAATTCCATAAGAGTTTCAACATCATAACCAGAAAGGTATTTATTATCATTTGTAGGTTGCGATGGTATGTCAAAGTAGTAATAACAAGCTCCGTCAATACAATCCCTAAACAAAAAGTCCCGCACAATATTCTTATCTTGAATATCGGACAGGACTTTTTCGACTTTTTGTTTATTCTCTTTGATTTTCTTTTTACTCTTACCACTAGAAGTCAGAATGTGTGATAAACATGGTAAAGCAACTATATAATCAATAGCATTAGACACAATGGGATTGAGATTATAAACACGTCTGCTTAACGTGCGTATTTCTTTATTGTACGCCATAGGGTTGACTAGGATTTTCTTCAATCTTTCAATTTGGAATCCATTAAATATGCAACACAAATCGTCAAAACTAGTATGACTCCAGACAATATTACCTAGATTCGTGTTAAACTCATACGAAGGTTCTTCGTTGGAATCTTGTCTAAAATTCAACTCATTTTCATTTTCGTTCATATTTCACCGCCTTTCCTAATTGATAAACACGCCATAATCATACTCAGAAGAGTTGGATAACAAATCTTGTTCAAGTAGATTGGCAAAGTGTACGCCATATGACACGCTTGTATATCTATCTTTTCGGTTATTACCTTGCTCACTAACAACAACTATTCCAGTTTGTTCTTTACGTTCATAAGTCAAGGCAACACATTCACTTATCATTTCTTGTGTTTCCAAATATGGACGTTCATAAAAAATCTGATCGTCTACCTCAATAGCACCTACATACTCTGGTATTTTGGACAGGATATTCTCAATTGCTTCATTAAAAGGTATTAAAAAGTCAATGGTGTTTGTTGTTAATGCGGTTCTCATTTCAAAAGCAATGTCGCTGTTAAGCTTCTGAGAAGCATTTATCGCAAACAATACAGGTAATGCGCCAACTGTCTTTATTCGATTAGCAATGTTATCATCATTTATACAAACCCACGGTTGGTATTCCTTATCACGTTCTTCGTCATAAATTACTTTAGCTAGTAAATCATAACAAGCCAAACCGCCATTTCGTGTATCGAGAACACAGTAGTCAGCTTCAAAATCTTCAAACAACTGCTTTATTCTTACAGCTTGTTTAGTAATGTCACCGCCATTTACAGAGTCAATATAAGAGATTACTTTACGATAACCTTGTTTAATTTCTTTACTTGAACCTTCTTCACTTTCAACAGAGTAATTTACCGTATCTGGAATCAAACGCATACAAGTAAATATTGAATTATCGTTTTTCTTACCGCCCGCAAACGCCATATCACAACTAATGATTCGTATTTCTCCACTTTGTTTCTTAATTGCATAAGGGTTGCGCTTTTTAGACAACACATCTAAAGCTGTTCTGGGATAAAATGGCTTTTTACACCGCTGATTATCCGTAAACATCTTATAAGTGAAAAACGCCGATGTGTTCTCCTTTATCATCTCGTTGCAATACTCAATTCTGAACGTAATAGGGTCAAATTTCTTTTTATCCTTCATGATCTGATTTCGAGTCTTGATTTTATGTAATAACGGAATAGCATAATCTAATCCGATCAGACACGCAGACCTACCCTCTTGCATATCTTTTATGGTATCGTTTATCTGACCTTGCATCCAATGATTGGCATACCACGCCGAACTAATGTACATATCAGTAGGCTCTTCGGCTAAATACTCATATTCTGGAAGCTTGATATAAGGTGCAGGACGTATCATCTGAAACGGAGATATAACCGAGTCAACAATAAATTTGTCGATCATACGAAACTCTTCATAAATTATAAAAGTTGAGCGATGTCCACGAGCAGAGTCCAACGCTGGAACAATAACTATCGTACTTCCATTTCTGAATTTAACAATCGTATCATTCTGGTTATCTTTAATAAATTCAATTTCCTGTCGTAGCATGGGCGATTGAGCCATTAACTCATTTCGTATCTTTTCAGTTACCAAAAGCTTTGACTGACCTTTGGTCGCAGATACGAGAACGACCTTACTGTTAGGATATAACGATGCTTTACAGCAACCTGTCATAGCAGCTACATATGATTTTGCAGTAGCTCTTGAACCAATTATTACAATTGTTGAATTTGTATTTGCTTCGTATAGTTCGAGGTTTTGATATGGATAAAGTTTAAAACCAAAATAAATTGTGGCATACATATCCATATTTTGTCTAAAGAAAGTGTTCCATTCATAGAATTTAAGCAAATGGTCTTTGTTGTGTAGCCAATGTTGTTCCGGAACAAGATTACACACATTGAGCTGACGGTCATCTAAACACTCAATTATTTGTTTATTCGTCATCTCCATCACCATCTTTTATTTCATACTCAAGATCCATCTCATTCGTGCCATTTATTAAATTATTTGTAGGACGTACAATAAACCGTCTATAATATTCGTCCTGTGCATTTATATCTTTAAAAACTGAAAGTCCTTTTTCTTTTATAAATTCAGCGGGGGAATAATTTTCAACAATACTGTTAAATACACCCCAAACTTCATCTGGGTCATTAGTAACAGCATTTTTAGAAGTATCTTTGGGCTTTAAATCTGCATTAGCCAATGTTTGCTGATACAATTTTGATAGCTTTTCATATCGGTCAATATCTTTATCTTTTCTGGCACGATATTTCATTACATACTGTTCGCACAAATCTTTAATAAGCGCGTCCTTAACATCATCATCTCCTGCTTTATCTTTAAGCATTTTATAATGAGAGTCAAGCATTTTATATTCAACGGGCGAATAGTCCATTCCCCAACGGTCAACAGCAGCATTAGACAATTTGGTAGCATTTTTATCATTGCTATCAGACTTTATGCGTTCAATATCCTCTATTGTTGTTATAACGTTATCAGGGCGTTCGCTTAAATAAGTGTCATATGTTTTGCCTTTGTTCTGTCGCAAATTACATTGTCTAATGTAATCCTTTATCTTGCTCTGCCCAAATTCCGTTTGTTTACTAGATTGTAATTGCTTTTCACTTACATACATATCAAAATGCAAACAAACACGCTTTATTGCATCATCTTCATTACCTAATATCTCTGTGTACTGCTCTACCATACTATCCAAACAAGAATTGCAAGTTGGTAAGAAGTGATTATTACCCTCATATAATGGAGATTGACTAAAAGCAAAATTACCTTTCTGGACAGAATACCTTTTTCCACACGTTACACACATATACGGTTTTGTTAAGAGCATCTCTTTTTCTTCTTTATATGTTATAGTTTTTATCTTACTAGCCTGAGAAGCCTTGGTCACTCTTTTAGTTGTAGGTTTCTTTGAATTTGCCATACCTCCACCACCTTTCTTTATTATTTATGGTTACTCTGATCTCTCATGTGGAGAACAGAGCATTATAAAAGAACCGTTTTGTTCACGGCTCTCAAAAACTGAATTTATCTTTATTTTCAGCAATTTTCTTTTTATCTTCTCGTATGTAGAACTTCTTAGTTACATCAGTGCCAGAGTGATTCAAGAGCGTTGAAATATCCTCTAATTCCATACCTTGTTGTTTCAGCAAGGTTGCCGAACTATGACGGAAATCATGTGCGTGCAACGTAGGCACACCAATCATCTCGCCAATACTATGACACCACGAATTAAGCGTACCATTTGTAACCTTGTCATACTCGCCGTCAGCATAACCAATAAAAACATAACCTTTGTCTGAAATATGATTATCCTCACGATACTTTTGTAAATTGAGTAAAAGGCTCTTTACTTCCTCAGAGAAATACAAAGTTACAATATATCCCTCTTTCTCGACAACATCATTTACTATACGCTCGTCAAAGTCGACCTGTTCCCATTTGGTATTTGCAACTGCATTTACCCTAGCCATAGTGGACAAAGAAAACAGCGCATAACATTGATACTGCAATGCACGGTGCTTTCTGTGTGCCGTATCAGCATTATCGACAAGTTCTTGCAAAACTTTTCTCAACTGCTGTACTTGTTCCAAAGTAAGAAATGTTTGAGTAATTATATCTGTATCTTTCTTAGGTCTATCCATAAATTCCATAGGATTCTCAGAGATTAGCTTTTTCTTTCTGAGAAATTTGTAAAATGCAGAAATAGAAGCCATTCTACGGCGCATACGCCTAGAATTATTTCCCTCAGTCTTGCAAAAATATAAAAATTCTGTTATGTCATCTTCTGTTAAATCAATTACACATTGGTTTCCTTGATTTTTGTATATGTAAATCCACCATGATTCAAGATCATTTTGATAGCCAGCAATAGTTTTCTCTGAAAGTTCACGCAAAGACATATCAATTTTATATTTGTTCCAAAGCTTCAGTGTTTCTGAATTGACTTTAGACAGAATTTCCTTATCGTGCATTTCTATTCTCTTACTTTTCTTAGCCACACTAACCTCCTTTCTGTCACAATATACCTGCAACTTATTATTATGGCTGTCAGAGTGAGACTCGAACCCACAACCTCCGCATTAACAGCGCGTTGCTCTACCGATTGAGCTATCCGATAGTATGCAGGATAACTATTACTATCCTGCAAAACAGTCATAATTTATTCATAAACAATCAAAGGTATAAACGTTTATTTACTATCAATAGAAAACTCAAAATGAATTTTAGGTATATATCCATTCTGTCTAAAATCGTCTTTAACAAAATCTCGCTGAACAAAAACAACGCTTTCGTCACTAATAATTATTGGTTTGCCATCACGTCTTGCTCTTTCACAGAATAACTCATTTTTGAAGTTTGAAACAACAAACTCGTCACCGTATTCACCCCACTCAGGTGGATCGAGTGAAATGAAATTAACTCTAGTATTATCATCAAATGATAGGAACTTCTTAATAATCTTACAAGCTAACTCGTAGTCGCATAAAACGCTGAAACCCTCATTTTCAAGATAAACGTCAATAATATCCTGAATGAAAGTATCAAAATCTTTATAATCCTTTTTTATCATCATAATTATACTTCCCCTACTTAACTTTTATATCATAACTAGCGATTTTTCCAAACTCATTATCAAACACAAAGAAGCTTGCGCCAGTGTCGGCGGTTTTCTGTAATGACATAGCATAATCATCAGTACCAACAATCGAACGCACCGTAAGCACTTCTGAATGTTTACCATTTTCCTTTGAGGTTTGATGATGTACATGACCGGCAAGCACATAATCTATATTTGTCCCATATGCTTTAGAGAAAGAACTTGTACAATCTTGAAGATTTTTCACCTCGCCATGACAACCGAGAATGTCATAACCTTGCAGACTAGTAAAACAAAAACTTGTTGCATTTTTAGTAATTTTAATGTTGAGATTGTCTTTTAGTCTTTCTTCAAGAAACGCCACAATTACTTTAGCCATATTCTCATCTGGGAAGCTGTTTTTAGGTTGTCCGAGAAGTCTGAGTTGTGAATGATTACTGTCCATTACCATTTGAAAATTAACTCTTACAAACTGAGAAAGTTCCGTAAGCCATGTAGCCATAAACTCGGCATATTTAAGTGCAGAATCAATAACACCATATCTAAGACTCTGTAGCTGTGAGTTAAGTCTTAACATTCCTGCAATGCTGTCACCCAGCTCCCATACGGTAATCTCATGTAACTCTTCTTTGGTGATTACATCTAACAGCTTGTCAAGTATCTCCCACATTCTGCGTTCAAATATCTCTGGAGAGTATTCATTTATCACATTTCCAAACAAATCTTTAATACAAAACTCAACGCCAAAATGACAATCAGTAAATGCAAATAAGCCCGATTTACCGTTTTCATTGAGAGTTATATATTCTGGAACATCAATAGGTTGTAAATCAGAAATTGCATTGACTATCTTTTCTGCAATAAGTTCATCTCTTGCATTTTCTCTCAGCCATCTGTTATTCTCCAGTTTCTCTGTTTGGAGCTTGTATCGCTCTTTCTTTAATTCGCGAATCTGATCTTGAATTTCACAAAGCGTATGCTCTGTATCTGCAAAAGTTTTCTGATTTGCGTTAAACATTTTTTCAAAGCACTGAAATTTCTTACGATAAGTTGATTCACCAAAGTCAGCATTAAGTAATTCATTCAGAACATCTTTAACGTCATTCCAAGTACCTATTTGTTCTTTGTCTTTACATATCCTATAAATGAGTTCGTCATTTGACTCGCCCTCAAATCTTTTATATGTAGAAATACAGGTGTCCTCCCTTATACAAGATTGTCAGTCTGATTAACTGACAATTTTACTTCCTGACCATTGAAGCCTGACATGAGATCTGCGAGAGAAATCTCGCCCTCAACATCTTCAACACTAAATGTTATATTATTATTTTCTATATTCACAACGCCCTGTACCGACAGGGCGTTCTTCTTTGTTATTTTAGCCATGTGAATTTAACCCTCCAATTCGTCTGCCCATGTTGACACCCAACCTCTGTGGTTAGTATACAACTCGCAAATCTGACAATGTTCTTTTCCTGCAAAATGATTTAGATACCTCTCGAAACCACTTGCCTGATGATTAGGCAAGTCTATCTGTCCTGTATGTCCGATGCAAATTGTTTTGCAGTTTTCGCCTATTCGAGTTAAAGTCTTTTTGAGATTTGGAAAAGTCGCGTTCTGCGACTCGTCAAGTATAATTACTGCATTTTTAAAGTTTACTCCTCTCAGATACACGTCCGTGAGAGGTTTAATGTAGCCTTCTTCGTACTTCTCAGAAACAAGGCTATTATTACATACTGCCGTAAACGGATTTATACCTAACGTCTGGAGAGCATTATACAACGGTTCATAATACACCTCGCTCTTTGAAGTTATATCTCCGGGCAAGAAACCCAGCCTGCCTCTGCGCAGGGCGAAACAATATAAATGATTTTTGAAAACAATTTATACTGTACAAGCATATCAGCCACACCGACAGCAATTGTTGTCTTACCACTGCCGCTCTTCTAGTTACAAAAGATAATGTCATTATCTTTATTCCAAATAGCGTTGGCAAACTCTTCTTGTTCTTTGTCAAGTTCCAAACCGTGAAACAGCTTACCATCTATCCTTTCGGGTGGGTTATCATATATAGTTGTAGCAGTTGTAGTTCTCTTTTTAACCATGCTATACCTCACTTAATTTCATCGAATGATGTAATAATTCTATCGACCACTTTGTATTTTTCAAGTTCTTCTGAGGTCAAATACCAGTCTTTATTCTTGTTCTTGTTAAAGATCTTTTCGTCGATCTCTGTTCTATCAAGAATATAAGACTTCATGGCTTCAAGCTGCTTCTTATAATTCTTCTGCGCTTCTTCGATTTGCTCCGCTGTACCACTCATACTTCCGCTACCAGAATGTACGAGGGCTTGACAATGCTGAAATGCGTATCTACGCTTTCCGGCAAGGAAAATGAGGAATCCTGCACTCATACATACACCCATGCCAATAGTAACTATCGGTATGTGACTTGTTATTAGCAGATCACAGAAGAACAATGTCTGTGAAATATCTCCACCATAGCTATGAATATAGATGAAAATCGGCTCAGGGTTCTCAATAGATCTTTCGTCCATATTCATCTGAATAATTGCCTTACTTAGTTCTATAAGCGAATAATCGTCAGCAATCTCGTAATCAATAAAGAATGTTCTGTTTTTCCTAGACTGCCAATAATCATACTCTTCTGCCGTAGGGTAACCGCTGTCTTTCAGATCACCAATAATAGGCATGATAATTTCGTTTCCGTTCATAAATAAAAATTCCTTTTCAAAAAAGTTAGTAGGGGAGTCCTACCCTTACAGTCAAGCTGTAAGATATTTATTCTGCTCTGTACTTATCAAGCAGATCGAGTACCACCGATGTTTCTTCAGCATAACGCTTACCTCTGTTTCCTTTGTTCTTGCAGCGACAAGTTTTGACGATACGAACATTCTGGATGTTCTCTCGCAGATACTCAGCTTCGTCTTTTGTGACGATAATCATGTGTAAAATAACCACCTTTGCGATTTAAATTTTGTTCAATCTGTATATTTACATTCAGACTGATTTGTGATATAATATATAATGGATAAGTATTGTTTATTATTCATATCCATATAAAGAAATCACACACTCTAAAAAATGAAGCCGCACAAACCCTTGATTTTACTGGGTTTGCGCGGCTTTTAGGCTATTTTCTATTTAAAATAAAAAACGTTACATGAGTTTATATTGGTTTGTTAAGATTTATTTCTATATCTTGCTACCCTATTTCTCAATAATAATTTATCTCTTATGCTCTGACACTCGTTACAACGCTTTTTATTTTTTACAATCCCATCTACCACAAACTCTTTACCGCAGTCACAACAAGTCAATGTCTTAGTATGAAGCTTCTGATACCCTCGACAATCTTTACAATAAAGCTGACTATTGGCTCTTTTTAAAAATAATCTGCCACAATCTTTACAACGTTCGTATTTTTTACCTTTATACAGCATATATTCTTTGCCTAATTCTCTCATGTCAGTAATTTTTAAAGTAATGGGTGAATTATCATCAATAAACTTAACTTGTAAATTAGGATTTCCTGTCATGAGTGACGGCTGTATCATTCCTAATACATACAACTTATGTATCATCATCGCTTTATCATAACGCGACTTATTATTTACTCCAGACAACTGAAACAGCGTTTTCTGACTAGTAGAAATCCAATCATTATTTTTCTCGTTAAGGGTATTATGGTATTTAGCAAGACACAAAGCTGTAAATGCAATTCTTTCCAATGGCAAACTTTTAAGCTCAGCAATGCAGTTCAATTCAGATTGAGTAATACCAATATACTCTATATCAACTAATGGCTTATTGCGCGACCGATCAACCTGCTTTTCAACAATCTTATCCCAATCCATTTCACGATAATGTATCCCTGTTGACTTAATAAAATCTTTTAACTCGCTTATTATTTTTGATCTTTTATATCCCATGACAAAACGATAATATTTAGCCAGCAGGAATAATGAATGTGACGGTTTTACACCTAGATCTCGTCTTGCTATTATCCTCTCGGCTTCTGCCTTTTCATTCAAGAATATATCCATTTACACACCAACCTTTCTGATTACTTTTCTATATTTCTTTCCACAATATTCAATTTCACCATCATTATCTAAAACATAATAATTTATTTCCCAATTGTTTAGTTTAAGAAGATTTTCAATTATTGTATCACCACAAATATCCCATGCAAATCTTTTAGACTTTTCTTTTTTATAACACAAATCCAGAAGAATGTCACACAGTTCCAATTCATCAGTACAGGTTTCTATGCACTTCTCTTGATATTTTTTTATCATCATTGCATAATCATTATTTATCTGATCTTTATCATAGCGTTGTTTTTTTGCGATAATTGCACAATAGGAACTCTCATCTATATATTCTTGATAAATTTTATTTATCACTGTATATTTTGGATATTTTGCATTTTGCTTATGCTGCATTATATGATAATCAAATTTTGCAGAAGCTTTAACTTTACAGTTATAATTTTCAAACTCATCTTCAACAGCTTTACAAATGCGATTCATTGTGCAGTTATTAACACTCACTGGCATTTTTTTGTAATACCAATCTAAATAATTACTTTGCTCTAAAGTTTTATTTTGAACTTTTTCAAGTTCATCAATTGTCAATCCAAACAAATGAATACAACGCATTTCTTCTGTTTCGACAAATTTTTTATATTTCGTCATTTCCTGTGGATAAATATAACACATGAAATAAGGCTTCTTATTAGCTATGATGGTTTTGTTAAACGTTTTCCTTTCTTTGTCCTCAGAAGCATCATGACTATCTGAATTTAAAGCAAATCTGTTATACCATTCTTCCGGCATTGGTTTAGAGATAATTCCCTTTGCCTTATCGATGGCATTCTGCTGGAGGAGCTGACCGCACATAATACGATACTCTAAAATTTTATACTCCTCGCTATTCTTGTCAAATCTTGCTTGGACATCATACATAGACGTTACCCTATTTGTAATTTTTCCAATTTCTTCACCAAAACTGTTATAATTAGCTTGCATTAAATTTGACTCATTGATTATTTCTTTGGTGGCTTTCTTCTGAGCGCATATTATAGTTTTAGTAGGTTTTGTCTTTCTGAGCAATATTGGATTGTCTGTAGTTATAAGAGAGTCACCGTCTTTGTCAAATCCGTTCAACGCTGCTGCCATACTATCATGACAATTTACAATATTAACGGTTGTCATGTATTTATACCATCTTGACATCCTTTCGTTGTCAACCACATTCATAACTCTAATATTATTATGACACGTCATAGGCGCGCGAAAGCAAACAATTTGATCTGAACCATAATCCGACCAAAACTTAGAATACATTTCTCCGGCTTTTAATAAACCATATTCATCATTTTCAACCTTAACTCCAAATATCTTTTGACATAGCGCAAATGGGTCGCCAGATATAACAGCATAATTTCCATGAACTTTTAGAACACCAATTTTTGCCTGCATTATCTTTTTGCGTATCATATAATTTATTCTGTTGATTACAAACGGGTCATTCGCCATACTAGGTTCGATCATCACAGCTTTAACCACATTGTCAATCTCATTTATGTTAAACTCCTTGTTAGAAACTGCGCCATTTAAAAAAAGTATCGTTTTGTCAATATCTCCATGAATAACATCTTTAATTTCTTGAACAGTTGGCTTTATCAAATCTTGAATTTCATCATCGGTAAAGTCATAACTCTGTAAAAATTGATAATTCATATTACGCTCAGATTCAAGTTTCTTAGGGCAAGCTTTGCCAACCCTAAACGAATATCCATTTTCTTTACAGTTGTATAAGTACGAAGTTAAACTATCATAACTATCCCACAACTTCAACATTGATGTTGTTAAAATCATTTCCACATTTTCTATGTTATGTGGATTACCCCAAACGTCCCAAACAATACATTCTCCATTTTTATTAAAAGTACCATATTCCTTAGCAAACTCTTGAAAATCAAATGTATACACCATGCCTTTACAAAAACTGTTACGAATACGGTATCCACTTGGCAAATAATGAAATAACAAAAGAGAGTCTGCCCATTTGCGTGACAATGATGGAGAAATCAATCCATATCCATCACTATCGATTACTTCAATTGTTTGTGCTTCATCACTTTCTGTAAGAATTGGTTCGCCATCATTTTCGTCAGATAATTCTATTACCTTTTCTTTACAAGTTACTACTAAATCCTCTACTACAAGAATATCACTGGGTGCAGGAACTGGGGTCGAAGCAGAACAAGTTAAAGATTTATAAGCTTCAAATTTTGCAGGAACAAGCTCCTTATGTATATCTCTACCATTATTCATTCGTCTGTTTAATTCATCACAAAGTGTAATTTGTTGATCGTTTTTAATAGCCGCATAAATAACTGTATTTTTTTTGACTCCATTAGTTGTTCCTATTAACCTACGATAACTTATACCATTGATTTGAAACCCATGTTGTAATTCAAAAATATCTTCCTTGTTACTCATTATAATTGCAACATAGTCCATTTTACACTGTAACTCGTCAAGTTCCCGATAATTCCTTTTTATTTCAGCAGTGACCTCACGAGATTTCGGCTTTTTTCGCGCCATTTTAATATTTCTTCTTTTTTCTTTGATTTGCTGAGCAACAATTTTACGATCTAAATGGTTAATTGTATCAATCATTTCGAGTAACTGCCCATCAGCTAGAGAAATTATTTCCTTATTATCTCTAGCTTCTTGAATAGTAATTTTTAAATTTTTATTAGGTGCTTTTAAAATTCTTGAACTTTGCAATTTAAAAATATACTGTTGATACATTTGTTGTTTTGCCATTTACTTCCTCCTGCTTTTATATTTGTTTTTTACACCTTGCTGTAATTTATTTGAAAAATATGACTTAATAAGCGTTACTAATTCTAAATCGTCAGAATATTGCAGTTCATCAATTTTAACAAACCTAGTTGCCCTTTCCCATTGATATATGGTACGATAATTAGAACTGCTTTTTACTTTACGGTTATAATACTCAATATCACAAATATCAATACTATTTTCTTTAATAAACATTGTGAATGAAGCAGTAATATCACTTGAAAAATTCATCATTATCAAATATGGTGAGGATAATTTCCCTGAGAAAATTTTAATTTCACAATGATGACACACTTGTTTATACCACTCTGGAATAGTTCTACAAATTTTAACCAAATCTGAAATACGAGTTAATTTTTCAACATTGGCTAACATTTTATTATGCTTTTTAATTGATTGATCTATATACTTCCCCATAGCATTATTCACAAGAAGCATTTTGCCAGTGAATGTTATATTATCTAAAAATATGTTTGTGAAACTGTAAATACGCAGATTATCATATGGTAACAAATCTTTATTCAAGAGATTGTTTCTTGTAGATATACATTTGGTTTTGTAATCGAACATTGCGTAAGCTATTTTCTCAATATATGTTCTACCCGTTGTGTACTTTTCTTTACCACCAATCCAAATATCAATAATACCAGCAGCTTGATACAATTCATGACGTTCTATTTGCTCACTCGCAATAGGTGTGCATTGAAACTCAATTACATACTACTGATTATTATACCAAAACATAACATCAGGTCTTTGCTTTGTAGTAGGCAACCAACCTTCCATTACAGCATCTGTTACACCATCTTGTGATTTTATCCAATTGAATAATGCAATTTTCCCTTGAATATGTTCTTCTGTTTCTGGTTCTGAATACTTCACCTCACAATCAATTTTGTCTTTATGCCTGAAATAAGGGGGTACCAATCTACCATGACAATATTCATAAGCATTATGGCATACTGGACATTTTATAATGTTTTTAGAAGCCCATTTTTTCAATAAATCTTTGTCATAAGAGCCATCATAACAATTGATTGGTTTTCCATTTATTTCTGCTGTAAGCATTACTATCTCCTTTATTTTTATATTATCTCTTTTTAGCTAATCTGAACTGATTTCAGCCGCATTAAAATTCATAGAGTACTTTTACTTATTTATGTATAACATTGCTAAAATCAGTTAGAATTAGCTAAAAAAAGTATCAATCTAACTTACTCAGCATTTCACTCAGCTTTTTATTTATCTCATTGAGATAATCAATAATTTCGTTAATACTCGTAAGCTGATTATCCCTTATCTTCTTCCTAACTGCATCTTGCCTGCAACCTCTAACTAAACTTTCCAAAGTGGTATAATAACCAATCACAGTTTCATAATCAATTATCTCACCTGTGCCTTTTCTGGTTTTACGATCAATCTTTTCACGCCTGCCACATTCATACAAAATGTACTCATTCTCATCTGCTGTAAAATAATAACTATCTGAAATTCTGATTTTTGACATTTTTATTCCTCCGTTTTTAATAATATCGTCCACGCTTCATCTCTTGAACCGCGATACAGAACCTCGCACCTGTAATAACGAAAACTGCATCCGTAATTATGAGGAAGCTGTAAGAAGAATGTTTTGTAAGATTGGTACTTTTCTGGCAATTTAGAGCAAAGCCAATCTACATCTTCTAAAAAATTCATTTCGGCGAAGCAACGATCAGCTTCTTCTCGAGCTGCACATATAGCTTTAGCTTGCGTGAGTGCTTCTTCGTATGTATAAAAGCAATGTTCGGGCGGCACTATTATATTTGCTGGGTCATAAGCACTCGAGTCAAATTTACAAACTAACCTGTATTTATCGTTTGCAAGTCCATCAAACTCAGTATCAATGCGATACTGTTCTTTATCCTTAGATACAAGTTCGCCATTTTCTATCAATTCTTTTGCTCTATGAGCGAAGTCAGGCGATGACAGGTTTAAACCTACAAAAGATTCAACGTTGAAATTCTGACTACTTCTGCGATACATTTCCTCTTCTGCGTAAGCAACATAACGTTTTCTTTCTGTTTTAGGAATAGTGTGCCATGGTTCTGGCTGATTTTTCTCATGCCATTCTAAAATTGGGACTCCATCTATTGTAGTATGTCTGCATACCGAATACCTAGTTAGCGACATTCCAAACGTGCATTCGTAACCAAATGTTCCCCAATCAACTTGTGCCACATATTCTTTATCTCCATTTTTCTTGTGTCGTGTCATTTCATGTATTGACTTCGGGTAAAACACAATATCACCAACGGAGAACTTCTGCTCTTTCTTCATTCCTTTTTCTCCTTCATCACCTCATTCGCAGCTTTTACAAATTTGACAAACTGCTTTCTGTCCATAAGTATAATTTCCTTCTTTGATTTGACACCTTTTCTTGTAAGCTGATTAGACCAACCTTTGTTACTGTTCATTCTATTATACACAATTGACATAGTGCGCATATGCCTTGCTGTATTATCACCAATTGCATTAGCGAGGGCGCTAATAATATAGCTGTACTTGTCCTCAGTTGTAAATGGTCTTGTTACAGGCAAGTACTCATTTGCAGTATAATCATCTATAAGCTGATTACAGGTCTGAACAAACCACATCTGATAAATGGGGCTGTCAGCAATTGCATTTATGGTACTAGGTTGAGTAGTTGTGCAATCACAATCATATTTCTCTGAAAACTCTGCAATAGCGGTTGCTGTACAAAATCCAAACTTCTTTGACATTTGAGCGTACACCTTGTGCAGCATATCGAAGTATTCGATTGTTTCACCATCTTTTGCTAGAGCAAGAGTTACTAACTTTGTAACCAAAGGTGTTGCGATATGCTTTTTCCAAATGTTAAGTGCTTTCTCATTAGGAACTTTCTGAGCTGTTAATGAAATGACAATATTTTGAAGCTGGCTAACTGTATCACGAAGAATTGTCAACTCAGTGTCTACGCTTGAACCCTTTGTAACATATGCTCCCTCTGAGCGCAATGTAGGCAACACTTCATCAAACACCCAGCTTTCAAAACGCTCTGCTGACGGAAGCTTACTGTGCATTATCAAACGATAAACGTTCCCCTCAGATATAAACCTTACCGTTTGCTCTCTTCCCAAATTGTCTATGACTGTCTAAAACAGACACCCATCTGATTTGCAGTGTTCTCTAACAGCTTTTGCAGCTTGGCTATATCCCAACGCCTTTGCAACATCAGAACCACAGAAAAAGATTTTATTGTCAATATCCGCAGTTCTTATCTTTCCGAAATCGTCCTTTTCAAAAACCTTGATAGCTACATTATTTTCCATTTTTATTTTATACTGTTGCTAATTTTTTCTTAATCATTTGCTTGCGCCAAAAGTCCAACTGCTGAACATTGTCAAACTCTGGTATATCCTCTTTGCGTATATATATCTGGAATTGCCTAAGTATTGACAATACGCGATACACTTCGTTTTTAGATGGAGCTGTCTTACGTCTTTCTTCCTTAATGTGAACTATTTCTTCAGGTCTAAGATATTTAGGCATTTGCTTCTACCTCCATTCCTGACTTGATTTGAATGTAATTGTCTACAACTTCCTCAAAAATTTCTCTTAACGTTATATCTTTATCGACAATATCTATGGCTGATATATTTTTACAATCTGTATGATGAAGCAGGTATTCTTCTTTCTGCTTATTGAGATCTACGCCATAATCATTGTACATGATTGAGTAAATGTCTGCGTATATAGATTTTCTATCATCATTATTAGTATAACCGAGCAATGTAGCAATGGAACTTATTTTTTGAGCCATTTCATTTTTCCAAGGTGAATGATTAACCGGTGGTGCAATAAGCGTGATTTTCTGCCAAACACGAGATAACTTATCCTGAATAATAGCATTTTGTGCCGAAAGCACTTGAACCTGTTTAGGCAGTTCAGAAAGCGACTTCACCTGCTCTGCAAATTGAACAATCTCTTTTGTGATATTCGCAATAGTCGAATATTCTTCTCTTGACATTGTAACAACATTTGTGCTATTGGAAATTAACCTATCCATTACTTCCCAACACCAATCCATAAATTTGTCAGCGAGAGGCTGCCTAGACCAACGGCAAATCTCCATAATGCCTTTGCGGTTGTAAAACATACGCTCCTGAATTGCACCGTTAGAGTCGATACCCCCAGAACGCACCCCTCGACTAAAGTCGCTTTTTATCAAATAACTATAATTATCAAGTCTATCTCTGTGTTTCATATGATTTTTTTTGATTGCTTCACTTGGATTTTTATATCCTAAAGCTCTGCCGATTTGCTCTCTTGTAACAAGATACTCATTGTTTACATTACCCCAAAAATCACAAGTTGCAATTTCATTGAATACGTCTGTTTCTACCAATTTTAAATTATTCATATTTCATTTCTCCTTTTCCTGTCAATTACATATAATCTTCTGCGTATCTGTCATCAAATTCTGACATCATATTCCAAAACAGACTACGAAATCTGATTTGTTCCTGCTTGTTGTCCAAAGGTCTATTTTGTGGTTCGTATGTATAATCGTCTGGAAACAATTCTTGCAATGATAATCTTTCTAAATCAGCCATGAAATTCACCGTCCTTTACACTAGAAGTATTGAAGATAGTCTGAAATTGTCTTTGAGAAATCAATTCTTCTTTGGTCGCCAAACCATTCTCTAAAAGATAGTCGTCTACAATTTCCTCTATGAAAAGACGATATTGAGCGACTGCCTGATATGGGTCGAGCGGATAACACTTATCCAAACCGTTGTGAACTACCGACCGTCTAAAGCTAGTCGGCTTCTTGCTTCAACGTCCTCGTAACCTACTAACTCCACAAGCGTAAATTCCGATAGTTCCTACCGTACTGTTTTATTTAAGCTGTTTTAATCAACTTTAATCCTTCATTTAATATATTGATTGCAGCATTTATATCTCTATCATGGTGTGTATAACAATTAGGGCAATCCCACTCCCTCACAGATAGGTCTTTTGTTCCAGAGTTTTTATAACCACACACATTACAAGTCTGACTACTTGGAAAATAAGTATCAATCTTAATATACTGTCTACCATTCCATTTAGCTTTGTACTGCAACTGTCTTGTTAGCTCATACCAACTACAATCAGAAATACTTTTTTGCAAGATTATGATTTTTAACCATATTACTAATTTTCAAATCTTCACTCACTATCAGTTGGTTCTCCTGAATTAGCTTGTGAGAAATTTTATGTAAATTATCAATACGGCTATTTGTTATCTTCTCATAAAGTCTTGCAACTTTAATACGCTGTTTATTTCTATTGTTACTACCTTTTGTCTTTTTAACAAGTTTTCTTTGTTCTTTAGCAAGCTTCTTTTCATATTTATAAAGAGTTTTAGAATTTTCAAATTTATCTCCGTCAGATGTAATGACTAAATCCTTAATGCCTAAATCAATACCGACCATAGCACCAGTAGGTTTCATTTGAAAATTTTCACAATCCACAAGGATAGAAACAAAATATTTACCACTTGGTGTTTGTGATATGGTGGCTGATTTGATAATGCCAATAAATTCTCTATGAACCTTAGCTTTTACCCATTTGAGTTTTGGAAGTTTAATTTTATTGTTTTCAAAATCAACTCCTATATTATTATGAGTAATATTTGTGGAATAAGACTTCCGATTATCTTTCTTGCTTTTGAATTTAGGAAACTCAGAATGTTCTTTAAAAAATTTCTGATACGCACTATCCATATTGAATACTGCGTTATTAAGAGCAAATTTATCAATTTCTTTAAGCCATACATATTCTTTCTTCAAAACTCGAGTACAATATGCATTACAATCAAACTTGCTCATAGATTTCTTTTCTGTTTCATAAAGATTTTTTCTATAAGCAAGTGTCTGATTATAAACAAATCTACAACAACCAAATGTTTTCTGTATTTGTATTTCTTGCGTTTTATTTGGATATAATCTGTACTTAAATGATTTAAGCATTATCTCACTACCTTAATTAAAAAAAATCTCTTAATGAAAATAATTTTATTACCAACCTAACCATCGCCTAAAATCAATGGGATTGTGACTGGTATTCTTTTATTTTCAAGTTCCTCAGTATTATAGCCACCTGTTTTACGAATTGAGGGTAAAACTTCTGATGTTATCCAACGCTTAAACTTTTTAGCCGATGGCAGTTTACTGCCAAGGACAAGACTATACACACCAGATTCGTTAATAATAATCGTTTCCTTATTTTGATTGCCATCAAAGAGCATAATCTTCTGTCTGTCCTCTTTATCAACATGGCGGTTAATATCTCGACTACCGTTTTGGTACCCGAGAATGTTAGTTGTATCTTTCCCTACAAACCAAGGTTCACCGTCAATTTCAAGTGTTCTAATTGTTCCGAAATAATCATTTGTAAAAACTGTAATCTTATTGTTCATTTTAATTTTGACCGTCCTTTCTAATACGTTTGTTCTTATATACAATAGGCATGAAGCCCTCGTCACCTACACCATACGTTGTTTTGAGTAGTTGTAATGTATCTGACACACGTCTGTTGCGTTTTTCATCTGACACAAGGGTATAAATGTTAGGTGCGTTACGAACTTCATTCAAGATTTTGTAAGACCCAGTGATACGTTTACTGAGTAATTCTTGCTCAATCAATATGGCAAGGTAGTTGTTAAGCTGAGTAATAGTAAATCCTAAATCCGAAGCCATAGCTTGTTCTGTCTTATAGCAGCCGAGATAAGTGTTAGTGTCTGTATCATCACTCTGCCAATATTTTATGTAAAGGAATGTGCGTAACAAGTGAACATAGCTCGTTCTGATGGGGGTTGACATGATCTTGTCCCACTCCTCATCATAAAGGATCACGAATTTATCCGGTGGGTCAAATATCTCTCTATCCAGCTTAAAGTCTAACCCAAAAAACTTGTTCACCTTTAATAAGGTGTTGGCTGAATCGGGAAGCTGAGAATTATCCCATTGAATATAACCCTTATCCAAAAAGTCTTGCAGACAGCTTCTGACTTGCTTCATAGGATTTCTGTCTGTATTTTTGGCTTTGAGTGAACATTTGCACATTGTAACCAGTTCAGCAATAGTTGTACGCGTGCTGTCCAATTTGGAATAATTAAGAAATTTTAAGCACCTATATAATAGCAATTCTATTTTTTTATCAGTCTTATTGAATATGTATTTAATTGGTATTTTTACAAAAGTATTCTGCATTTTATCCTCTTTTTATTTCAGAACGTTATTTTTTTAAAAATAATTTTGTAGGGCGCTCCGCCCTACATTTTTCGAGAATTTTATGAAAAGTGTAGGGCGCTCCGCCCTACAAAATAGGTATGTAACAATAAAAGATGTCTTATAAATAAAAGATGTCCCCGAAAAGTGTGTTTATAATTGGTTTGGGAGATATTTGATATTGAAGTTGAGATATGTTTGTAACTAGATTTGGTATCTGATATAAGGGACATAGACATCTGAAAATTCACCTCGATTTTGAAACTGGAATATTTTGTGTGTTGACAAATCAGATTATTTGTGTTATGCTTAGTGCACGATGTAGAGTTCTGTACCGTGATTATATTATAAATCAAAAACTATACATTGTCAAGATAAGACTTTGTAAACTTTGTGTGAACATGAGCAAATAGAGAAACATTTGATATTTGTTGTGGGTGTAAGTGTGAGTGTGAGTATTCGTGCTTGCAGCACACGGCTACTTATCTAATGTGTTCGTTTCACTCTCACATTAGATAAGTTATCATTTTTATGCTCACTGCGTTCACATAAAAATGATATTATAATACGATAATAGAAATTTTTGGATATTGAAGATAAAATAAAAAAGAGCTGTCTTATGCAGATAGCTCTTTGGAAAGGTAAATTTTAAATTGGATAATAGATAAATATATTTGGTTGCTTTTGGAAATGTGATTGAGAATACTTTTGAAGATAAAGGTAAGAGATGATAATAATGAAGTTGAGCCGACAGGTACATAACAGATCTTCTTGTACCAGCTTGAACAAGATACGAACATGATAAGAGTAAGATAGATGATTGAAAAATATTATATTTGATATTTGTTGACTTTAGAAAGGTGGTATTTGAGAGATGATAACATGGTTCTTCGGTAAGTACTTCGATAAATAGAGGTGTAATTGGAGTAATTTGAAGCTGATAAAAAGAGATTTGAATATACGCCAAAAGGTAGTAAATACAAGAGTTTGTGAGGGGTGTATGGGGTATGAGTTGAATAAGATTTTGGCTTATAGATAATGAGATTTTGAAGCTGAAAAATAAATGTGAATTTGTGAATTTTGTTTTCTTCGGTAAAAAGGAGGATTTGAAGATAAAATTGCATATAAAAAAATACCCTTGAAATGCAGTAAAATCAAGGGTAACAGAGGTGTATTGAGGGATTGGGTTTGGTAGGGAAGAGAAGTGCTTCTGAGTGGTTTTCGGTAAATGTTTGTGAATATTTGATAAAATTAAAAGGTGCAAAAATGCGAGTTTAGCTAGGAAAATCAAGGGTTTCAGAGGGGTTGGAATAGAGTTACCGAGGGTAAATTACGAGGAAAAATAGGGAAAATTAGAGGTTTCATATTTTTATATTTTTTGAAGTGGGAAGAGAGGGAAGGGGAAAGATTTTGAGAGGCTGTGAGAGGGATAAGAGAGCAGGTGAGAGTTGTGTGAGGGGGTATGTGGAAGTAATGTGGGTAGATAAGGATAACTAGGCGGGCGGCTGAAAAAATGGCGTAGTCATCAAATGTAAACCCCCCCATCATAGCAGGGGGTACTGCAAATGCAGTAAATACAGGGGTTTGCGCCCCCCCCTACTTGCAAAACGTCCATTTTTACAAGTAGGGGGGCGCGATGTAAGAACCTATCGACGGCGTATGCAGTCGGGCGGTCGGTATCTGCTGACGGTACTGGCGTATCGGACGTAATCTGTTCCAACGGTGTTTGCTACCGCTGTCGGTATGGTATGTATACAGGCGGTCGGGTGGTTTCATATTTTTAGAATGTGTTGAAAAAAATAACCCCGATTCGTTGCATTCAAATAAATGCAAAAAAATCAATAGTACCAAAAAGTACTAAAATAAAATCGTCTAATATTAGATAGTCCGCCCGCAGTGTCCACCACCTACCCGCATACCTACCCACTATACACCTATTAGCTAATATACACCATTCTAACGCCCGTGCACCACAACACTAGTATATTCCACCCTATTTGCTACAACCCGCCTTATACGCGCCCCTATTAGCTAATAACAGTATACTATATATAGTATCCATAACACTACTATCATGCATACAACTACAATATATAGTGTTATCTGCGTGCTATCTACTATCTGCGTATCATCTGCACTAGTATATCACAGCATCACCATTGCAGACGGGTATCTGCTAGGCTCAGCGCGATGTATTTATTTATCAATCATCAAATTTAATACCGTTGTCTATGCAGTACTTACAACAATTTACAATAAATTCTTTTCTTGTCAATCCATATTCAGCCGTCGCACTATCTAGCATCTGTTTATCTTCGGGCTTCAAATCTATTGACAATCTATAAATA
>ERZ1034897.143-NODE-143-length-40164-cov-38.170735_pt1 | contig 40164 bp, 67 predicted proteins | sample MGYA00520629_ERZ1034897 | MGnify/ENA primary metagenome ERZ1034897 (study PRJEB33766, sample SAMN09781789) | gut metagenome | biome: gut microbiome | host: Homo sapiens | place: Madagascar | study: EMG produced TPA metagenomics assembly of the PRJNA485056 data...
GTAGTAGTCCGAGTACATCATGTTCATGGTCACGCCCCACGCCCAGCGCGGGACCACTGGTGCCTGAATGCCCATGCTCTCGGCCACGGCCGTTGTCTGTTCCATCGTCCAGTGCGGCCCGACCGTGCCGTCGGCATTCTGCATCTTCGCCGCCCATGCCTCCGCGTCCTCGCGGGAAAATTCCATTATTTTCGTGGACTCACGAAAATGGTCTCCATCCATTCCGCCGAGCTTATGCAGGCGGCACAGAAGGCCCGCCACGGCATCGGCCTCTTCGATGCGGCCCAGCGTCAGCGGCTTTTCGGAAAGCTCCTCCAGCCGCGCGTACAGCCCGTTGATGTAGTCTTTCATGCTCACGCCTCCTGTATGTATCTGTAAAGCTTATCGAGATCGCTCACGTCAAAGCGCAGCTCCCCAATGATCGGCACGGTTACCGGCAGCTTCTGCCCGTCGAAGCGCGGCCTTGCCGCATTATAGAGCCGGTCAAGGTCGATGTTCCCGGCCTCGTCCATTACGCTCATCATCTGCACCGCCGGATTTTCGCGCAGCGCGAGGATCTTCTCGCGGCTGCCCTCCATGATGAGGGCCAGCATGATCCCGGCCCCGATGCCCTTGCCCGTCGGCAGATGTGGGATGATCTCATTGTCGGCGAACTTCGCCGCGCCTCGCATAGCCTGATCTATCGTTACCATAGGGATACCTCCGTATTAAGGGTGGGGCGGCTATTGCCGCCCCTTTGGTTTACTTGTTGCAGCAGCGCTGGATCGGGTTATAGAGCGTCTGCGCCGTAGTTGCGGTGCCAGTGGTAACGTCCGCAACCTGCTTGGGATAAAAGGTAGCGTTAACATAGGTGACGATAGAGTTGTCACCGCAGCAGCGGCGCTCTGCCTCCATCTTCACTGCGTCAAGCGCCTCTTTGCGGACGGACTCGACGTCCTGCTTTACCAGCGTGAAACTGTCCTCGGTGCGCTGGTTGTGGACGGCCTGCTTGCACAGCGCCTCACGGACGTCCTTGAGCTGCCTGTCGATATAACCGTACACCTCCAGCATCTTGCCGTCGTTGTACGTGTTGGCCTTGAGCAGCGCGATCTCGCTGTCCTTCGCGGCCAGCTTCTGCTCCCGGTCGAGATCGTAGCGCGTGACCGGCATGTTCTCGCTGCACGTCGGTTCCTGCTGCCGTGCGGCGAGCATGGCGGCGACCGTCATGGCAGGCGTAACTGCTGCAACGACGTCAGCGGCTGCCGGCTTGTTGTTCTGTCCGATGCCGCCCAGCAGATTGCCGAGCCCGCCGTTTGCCAGACTCATCGCGGCGCCGCCGATGCCAAATCCCAGCGCAGTCCCCGCGAGTCCCTTGCTTGCGTATTCCATAGTAGTACCTCCGATAAAATAGTAAGCTGGCCAGCTCCTATGCTCATTATGAGGCATCCACGAAGAACAAAAAACCAACTCTTCGGCCACTTTTCGGGCACAAAAGATATAAAAACAGCCACCCCTTACGGAGTGGCTGCCTTCACATATGCTCCCGCAGTACATTCATGCACCGCGCTATGATCTTCTTGACGCCGTTTACGCTCAGGCCCTCGCGTTCGGCAATGCGCTCATGGCTCCAATCGTCAAGAATCTTCCGTTTCAGGATTCCCCGGTATCGCTCCGAAAGAATCCATTCGTCGATCAAATGCTCCCAATCGCTGCGGCTCAGACTCGGCAGCCCCCGCAGCATATGCCCTCCTTACTTCGTGTCCAGCACGGCGATATTGCCCTTATTGCTGACCCTCAGACCCAGCGCGGCGGCGATATCGCGCACCTTTACATAGTTCGTGCCGTTTTTCAGGATTCGTTCGATGGCGACCTCCTTGCCATCCACGATCATTTTGCTTTTCTCTACCACTTCGTCCTCAAACCTTTCCAAGAATTTTTCCCACTGCTCGTTGCCAGTGGTCTGATAGTAGGTGTTCATGTCCGTGCCGACGAACGGGCGCGGGCAGTACTTCCCGGACACGTCGTAGTGCCGGATGACATGATCCGCCGGAATGTTGTGTTCCTTCATGAGCTTGCGGATGAGCCACTCGGCATTGTCCAGTACCTTTTTCTCGAAGAACCAGTCGGTGTCGTAGGCTCCCATGCGCTTCGGATTGACCTTCTTCGGTCTCAGCTCCACGCCGATAGAGTTCCAGTTCCGGCACTCCGGATGCAGCGTACCGTCTCCGCAGTGCCACGCCACATCCGTGTCCTTGACGCATCGGTAAATGATATCGCCCTCGTCCACGGCGTAGTGCGCGCTGGCTCTGGCCTGCGGATTTTTGAACCACTCGGCCACGCTGGCCGCAGAGCCGAGCGCACCGAAGTAGTGTACTACGATCCATTTCGGCGTGCAGCCGCCCGCTCGATGGTTGATCGGCGTGAGTGCGTCCTTAATTACCGGCATTGTCCGCGCCTCCATCCACTGCGTCCTGCACCTTCTGGCTCTGCGTGCCGAAGTAGAATGCGATCACGACGGCATACACCGTCATAAAGTCCTGGCTGATCTTGCCCACCACGGCCATGTACGCAAATACCGCCGTCAGCGTCAGCGTCACAAGGCTCTTCACGCTCAGGAGATTCCCGAGCCGCTTGATGATCTTATCCATCGTATGTACCTCCATCGTCTTTATCATTTGGTTTTGCAAATACTCTCTTGAGCAGGAGCAAAAGCAGCTCCCCGCCGAAGGCCGCGCCCGCGAACACCAGCACATCCGAAAGGTCGCACGGCCTGTCCAGGAGGACGGCGGCTGTTTTCAGGATCATTGCCCATGTGGCCACTGCCGTGAGCATCCACAGGCAGTAGTACACAAGCTCGCGGGCCATGCGGCCCTTTGTCCATCGTTTCTTGTCTCTGCGCATCAGCCCAGCCCCAGCTTCGCCAGCGCAAATCCGATCAGTCCTGCAAGGATTGCCGTGATAACTCCCTTCACGACCGCCTCCCAGCGGCTTCCCGGCAGCGCCTTGATGCTTTTCACATCGGTCTTGATCTCGTTCACGTTTTCCTCGATTGCCTCCTGCTTGGTCGCCAGCACCTCCACCGAGGTCGCCAGCTGATGCAGCGCCCTGTTGTCTGCCTCCAGCTCATCGATCCTGTGCGAGTTGCTCTTGCATCGCGCCTCCACGGAGGCGATCTGCGCCTGAATTCCATCATCCATCTTGATACTCCTTTCAAAGCTTTCTATTTCGCACTCCGGGCAAACCATCCTGCCCTCCGGCACGGCCCGCCCGCAGCATACGCACGTATCCACCATTCCGGACTCCTCACGCATTTGCGCTTCCATACACGCTATCGTTTGCATTTGTAACACGCACGGTCTCGGTTTGCCGCAGGCCGCAGACGGAAATGATCTGCCGGATCTTGTCGATCATGGATTCCGCCACGCATTTATGCGCATCGCCGGTAATATGCACGCTGTCGCGGAAGAATTTGCTGCGCACATCGGCGTCGTCGTAATTGAGGAACCACTTGTCGAACAGATCCAGAACCCAGCAGCGCGTATGCATCTGGCAGAGGATCTTCAACGCGATCAGATAGTCCACCATTTTGACCGTGCTGGTTTTCCAGTTCTGATTTTTGAACGGCAGCATCCACAGAATCTGCGCGTTGGGAAACGTATCCTCCAGCAGCGTCAGCGTCTTTTCGACCGCGCCGTAGAAGTTCGTATCCTCCGTCAGATCGGTCGGAACGCCCAGCGCCGCCTGTTCCCAATGATCGTTCGTCCCAAGCTCGACGACCACAATATCGACCGCATCCGCCCACATTTTGAGAGACAGATTCGTCTCGTACTCCGCAAGCTTTTGCGCCAGCCCGGAATAGCCCGACATCGCCGCGTCATAGGCCGCGTTGGTGTTCTGTTTCCCGTTCCAGTCGTAGCTGCCGCTGCCCGTCGTCACCGACGCGCCGCTTTGACACAGCGCCATAGTCTCCGCCCGCAGATTCATGGGCACATATTTGCGGAATGCATTCTGTAATCCAGCGTTGGATGCTGCATAAGTGATGGAGTCGCCTATGAACTGGATGCTCAGTGTGCGGTCGCGCGGAACGTCTCTGGACATGGCCGCATACGCGCGTTCATTTTCTGCGTTTGCCGTTTTGGATACAAAAATCTGATGCAAATATCCTCTATCGCTTGCAATTCCGTTTCCAAGATCTTTTTTGTAAACGCCCCAGCTCTGCCCAGTTGTCTCCCCGATATCACTCATTCCCGCCGGAGCTTCTACCACGAAGCAATTGTTGATGCGCTTGCCGGCATCCGGCTTAACGCTTGCCCGGAGTAGATACCAGTCCTGTTTTACCGTGAAATAAGCTGGGATACCTGCCAGCGTTTGGCCAGTGATTGCAGGCTCGATGTAGCCGTCACTGACCGCTTTCGTCATGATCGTGTTAATGATGCCCTTCGAGAATTGGCCATAGAGTCTGTCCCGGCCTACCACAAGATTCGCGGCCACATCCGGCAGTGTCGAATAAGCGTGATACCAGCCAAACTGGTTGACATCAGGGTCTGTCACAAATTCATTCGTATTTACCGGATACGGAATTTGCAGGAGGCAGTACGTTTTCCCAGCCTCGAATTTAACTGCGTAAACTGCGCAGTCGGCGTCCTCCTGTGTGTTTGCGGCAATCGTTTTGTATCCGTCCAAAAACAGCTCCCACAGAATGTCTCTGCATTCCGTGCTGTAGCCCGCCAGCTTGTCTGTGCTCACAGATCGGTGTGCGAGCTTTTCTGTGGTTACGGCTCCATCCGTGATCTTCGGCGTATCAACGGTATTGTCCACGATATCCGCGCCATTGACAGTCTTATCGATTTGTCCGCCGAATTTCCACAGATCAATTGGCTTTCCGATCATTAGCTCCGTTGGCTGCGCATAGCCGAAGTCCACCATCAGCCAGACGGTATTATCCGGAACGTCGATTGTGAGCGTCTGTGCCGTCGGTTCGTTTGCATCCGTTTCATTCAGCTTTGTCTGTCCAGCAAACGTGCCACCGTGTCCAACCACTGTTTGTCCGGTTGCTCCGGTCGGAGCCTCTGCAAAAAATACGTAATTGATATACGCAGCTGTTGCGCGGATGACGATTTTCGTCAACCCCGTGATATCGGCCTTAAAGTTGTAGTTTTTATTCCATGCGTTAATGTAATAAGAGCCGTCATTTTTGATCGAATACAAGAAGGTTTTTTTGTATTCTCCGAGATCCATGATGGATGCAAACTCTCTCTCGAGGAAAGATGTCTTTGTCGGCGTCACTGCCCCGTCCTGAACGGTCGTGGTCGCCTCCGGATGCTCCGTCAACCAACTTGATACTGCCGAGGACACCTGTGCATCCGTCGGGCCGGATTCCGGCATTTCCGCCGCCTCCCACGCTGTCGGCTTTCCGGCCTCATCAACCGCCTTAATTTTGGGGATTTTCCCAGCCGCCGCGCCGGTAATACCGAGCGATTCATCCGTACCGCCGCCCTCCGGGATTTCCACTGTTTTCGCCGCGCTTCCGTCGTAGGTCGTCGTCGTGTCGCCGATCTTGATGTTGAGTGAATGAGGATTTTTGAGTTCCGTTGGAATCGTGGGGATATCAGACGATCTCGCCAGCGTTCCAAGCCATGCCATCCATTCCGTGCCGGTATATGCGACGGTTGGATACTGAGGCTTTGCTGTTGGGTCTAACGAACCTAGTGCGCCAAAGCCGAGCATGAATGTCCCCGAGACAGACGCTGCTGCTACAAGGGGCAATTCAAATGGTGCGGCGACACTCGCAAATTTCACTACCGCATACACGGCATAGCCCGCCGCATAAGCCGCATACACTTCCGCATCCGTTTTGTCGGCGGTTGCGGCGTATCCGCTGCCTGTAGGCGTCACCGTCACATAAAATGTGCTCTTCACTGCGCCCGTCTGCCCATTCACGCTTTTAACCGGCACGTCATCCGCGCTGATGGGCGTAAACCCGAGCGCGCCGACAACCGCATCCTTCGTGACATTCGCATTGTCCCCGTTTGCGCCCTTCGGAATTCCGAGGTTAAGCGTAGGCTGTGCGGCAGTTCCGCCCATGCTGGCCGTAGCCTCGCTTCCTGCGGGCAGCGTCGTCACCGTCCCGATCTTGATATCCGGCGTCACGCCATCCTTACCGGGTGCGCCATCCTTGCCGGGGGCTCCATCCTTACCGGGTGCGCCATCTGCACCATCCTTTCCCGGAGCACCATCCGTTCCGTTTGTTCCGTCTTTACCGTCTGCGCCCTTGAGATCGGCAATGGCAATGAGGTTTTCCCACGTCGCGCCGCCGTCGTTGGAATACTGGATGTAGCCATCCGCGACGCGCATATCGATGGTGCCCGCTCCTCCGGAGCCTCCGCCAGAGCGTGCCGCCTCGTTGATGGCCGCAACAAGGTTATCCTTTGCCTTTGTCGTCAGTTTGGAAAGATCTCCGATCTGCGCCTGAATCGCATCGAACCAGCGCTTGGACGGCTCGTCCGGCGGCTCTGCGCCTGCTTCGAGCGCCGGAACAACGATAAAATCAAATTTGTTGGATTTCGCCAGCATATCGCCAAGGTGCCACTGCAATTCACACTGTCCAAATCCGGCCTTGTCCGTATCCGCGCTCGTTACCGTCCAATAGGCCGTAAGGCCCTCGACCGTAAGAGTCACCGGATACGCCGCAGAATCACCCTTGCGCTTTACCAGAAGCGCCGGAGTGCCGCCGGGGAATACTTCCTCGAAAGGAGCCAGCGTAAACGCGATCCTTGCGGCCTCATTTTCGCCCGTCCGCCCAAGCGGTATCGGGTATTTGTGCGTAGCTTTAATTTCAACCATATGTTTCTCCTATCAGTAGCCGATAATCGTCACTCGGTACGATGCAATGGCGAATAGCGCTGTTATTGTTGAAGTATCTCGCGTAAGTGTTATCGAATCGCTAGTAATCGTTGGTACTAAGTATCCAGACGACGTGTCTCTGTTATAAAACACCGTGTACCCGGTTGATTGCGAATCTGTGGCAACCATGGATTCCATGAGAACATTCCCTGAATCGTCTCTTGCGTCGCATATGGAAATGACCCCGTCCCCCACAGATTCATTTGAAAGCAGAATTATCGCCTTTATTCTTGTGAGCCCCTCCGTGTTCGGGACAACCATCTGAGTTGTGCTTGTCGGCGTGACGGCCTCCGCATAAATGACCTTTGCACCGGGGTCTACCGGTTGAACGATTACAGGGTTAAACCCGTCCACGCCAGCAGGCGGCGTAAGCAGCTGCTGAACGCTCGTGGATTGCACCGTCTTGCTCTGGACGTTCGCGCCGGAGCCGCCCATGTTGATAACATTTGCCATTACTGCACCCTCACTCTCAATATCTGCACAGTCAGAGCAGCCGTCGGCACAGTTTCACTGGTAAACACCATCTGGCCGTTCGTCGTAACGTCCTTTGCCTTGATCTTTGCCTTATTGTACGCGTCCGCGCTTGCATAGGCCGGGCCGACAATGTACTTATAGCCGGACGCTACAAAGAGCGCATTGGAAACTGTCTGCTGCTTGTTCGTCCAGCCGTTTACCGTCAGCGTCGCTTCAATAGAGTTCGGCAACGCATATGCAGGAATGCCGCCCGCCGCTTTTACGGTCCCGGAGGGATCGTAATCCGACTCAAGCATATCGCCGGCACCAGAACCGGAAGCTCCCCGGCAGTAACCCGCGTCTTTTGTGCTGCCGTCCGAGAACGTCAGGATCAGGTGAAATTGCGCATCAATGGAAGCGCCCGTGACGGATACGCCATCCGCGCCTGTGACCTTGCCCGTGTCGATAACTGTTCCGTCGGTCGTTGTAATCACAAGGTGGCCGAGCGCGTTGACCGTCGCATTGTTTATCTTCGCCGCCTCAACACCAGCCGCCTTTGCAAGAGCTTTCAGCGTCGAGCCTTTAATGACCTTGGTCGTCCCAGACTGTGAAACGAGCAGAAGATCATTGTCTCTAAAACTGGCCGCGACATTAAAATCAGATATCTTTTTGTATGTTTCAACCATTTTCGGCCTCCTGTTTGATAAGCTTGTCCAGCTCGTTATTGATCGCCACGACTGCGAAGCAGTCTGAACGACCAGTGACACGGATCTGATTCAGTGTTTCTTTTATAGCCTTTAGTGATTCAAGCCGTTCGTTCATATCTCCACCTCACAATGCTGTTGCCGTACCGTTTATGTACTTTTTGACCGTGTGATTTGTAAAATCGATCATAATCCCGTCGCGTCCGGTACGGTTTCCAAGCCACAGCTTGTGCGCGGAATCTTCAAAGATCTTCTGTATGAATGCGGGCGTCGTGTTTCCAAGTTCCAAAGTAGGGTTGATTCCTTCAACATAAAGGCCCATTTTGTACGTCCCGTCCGTGTAAATCTCCATGCCGTTGGAAAGCATCTTCGCATAATCCTGTTTGCTCTCCTGCGCGTAGATCGTGCAGCCGACAATATCAATGGCACTGAGTGTGCCCGCCGTGATCTCGTCAGCGTTCAGATTCTTCACATTGATCTTGCTTGCGTCGATGGAGCCGATCTTCACGTTTCCCTGAATGTTCACGCCATCCTTGGAAAGTGTGATGGACGCGCCGTTTTCAGCCGCAGAATAGGATAACGTCAAACTGTTCAGATTCAGGTCTATCGCGCTCTGAACTTCTGCCGCGCCGACTTTCCCGCGAACAGCAAGGGAAATCTCCTCTGTAGTCTTGCGTATCTCAGAAACGGAAACAGCCGTCTTGCGTTCTTCCTTCGTCCTACCCTGATACGGGTATTCGTGGTTGACCTCTGTATCTATCGGTGCTTCAATGCTGGCGCTCATGGAGACGCCAATTGTGAACACCGCAGATGCAACAATGGAATTCTTTCCATTCGGGCTTACGCTGTCTCCAAGCTCGATAGCCGGATTCAGCCTCGCCGTACCAGCAGAATATGGAAGATACGCCACGCCACCAAGCAGGCTATTCACATAATCGCAAATTGCCTGCGTCGCATAGATACAGTCCGCTTGAATCTCATAGCCTGACGTGCCGGAAGAATACTGCGTATCCCCATCTGGATAAAGCGTGATCCTTCCAATCGTCACCATGTCGGAAAGCGCGTCGTAGGATGCGACGCGCGTCGTATCGACCGTAGACGGAGAAGCAAGCCGTACAAGCCGAAGCTTGTTTTCTTCGGTAATGATGAAGTTGCCGCCGGACGCAGCCGCGATTCCAGAAAGCACCTCTCGCATCGTATAAAGCCCTACAGGGCTGTCAATGCTGTAAGGTGCAATCTGGTTGCGGCTGTCCGTTTCCACGCCGAGAGCCGCCGCGATGTACGCCACAGCGGCATCCATCGTCATAGAGCCGGCCGAACTTGGAAATTCCTGCTCTGCCGCAAGCATCCGGTCGTATGCCGTGATGGTCATAAGACCGTTTGCGGCAATTTCTCTCGTGTCGATGTAGAACGTTCCAAATGGAATCCAGTCGGTCACGACCGAATATGCACCGGCCAGAATGTACCCATCGTCCGTTTTGATGATGTTCCCAGCCTCGTCCGTGACCAACGTGGTAGGCTCGTAGTTCGTGAGCCGGACATAGCATTCAATTTTTGCTGCCGTGGGAATCGTTCCTTCCGGCCTGAATACCATGTCCAGCATTGCGGACGTAGCCTGACCAATGGTCAGCTTGTCCATCATGGATTTCGTGATCTGCGCGGACTTGATAGACCCGTAGGTGTATGTGACCCCGTTTATGACGGCCTTGAATTCAGTTTTGTGGTCGATTTCAAAAACGTTGTTCCAGTTGCTCGGAACTGACTGCATGGTATCACCTACTTTTCAATGAGAGGAAACGTGATCCCGTCCCAATACTCGCGCCCGTCCGGCTTCTTGATGCAGAAGGACGCAGGGTTGTTGTTGGAATACATCGTTTTTGTAACTGTGCCGCCCTCCTGCGGATCTGTGTACTGTACCTCGACAAAAACAGGCATGATCGCAGACAGAAGGTCGGAAGCCTCCGAAAGGAGCAGCGGGCGGCACGTAACGTCCAGCCTGACTTTCGTAGCGACGCGCGTTCGCTCCATATTGCCGTCCAGCATACGCCCAGTGTCTGGGGAATCTACGTCGTTCCTCGTCCACTTGAAGCCACGGAACGCAATGTAATCCGTAATGTCTACTCCGTTTATCTTTACTGTCATAGTGCCTCCTTACACGCCGGACAGCGCCGCACCGTACATACGGTTTCTCCGATTCTGTCCCGCCGTGATCTCTCTGCCGTCGAGATAAACGCGCGTATCGCTCTTGCCAATTCCGGACACCAGCGGAGCCATCGCGCGGTACACGCCGTCGGACACTGCCTCAACGATCTGGTCATTATTCGCTACAGCCGTCCGTCCGCCGATAGAGCCGACAAACTCAGGCCCGGCCTCTCTTGCCATGAAGAGATCGCCGGAGGTAACAAAGCCGCCGGAAGCGAATCTGCCGACAGTGTGTGAAAACTTCGGCTTTACAACGTTGCTGACAGCCGGAAGCGTCGCATTATCACCGCCTGTAAAGATACTGACAATACTGTTTTTTGCATTGGTTATCCAAGGCTCTACTGTTGACGTCCACCAATTTTTGATTTTGTTGAACGTCTCCTTGATCTTTTCTGTGATAGCATCCCAGTTCGGCTCACTTCCCGCAATGAGGGAGCCAACCGCTTCTTTAATCATCTCAAGCCCTAGCGGCGCGCCAACGCCGCTAAACAGCAAGACAACGCCAATAGCTAACATTCCTGAACTCATTGCAAGCCTCTCGATAGTCCCCCAAGCTTTGGATAGCCACTTTACCACGGAATCCCAATTAACAGCAGCCGTCGTTGCCAGCCCAGCAGCGCCGGCAACAATTAACCCAATTCCGAGAGGCAGTGCCGCCCCTGAAAACGCCAGAACTAGGCCAATAACAAGTAATCCACTAGAGACAAGCGCAATGGTTTTACCGAACTCTCCCTGTAGCGCATTTTTTATTGTGTCCCAATTAACTGCAACCACGCTGGCCAACCCCGCCGCACCGGCAATCATAAGTCCAATCCCAAGCGGGAGATTCGCACCGGAGAATGTAAGCACACAGCCCAAAACAAGCAATCCGGCAGACACAGCAGCGAGGATCTTCCCGAGCGTCCCTTGCAATTGCTTTTTCATTCGCTCCCAGTCGAGTTTCGCCGCCGCGCCAAGAACCGCCGCGCCTGTCAGCATAAGGCCAATGCCAAGAGGAATATTCGCGCCGGAGAATGCAAGAATCACGCCAACAACAAGCACACCCGCACCGACGGCAATCATGATCTTCTCGATTGTGTCTTTGACCTTTTCGGTCATTTCGTCCCAGTTTGCCGCAATTTCTTTCGCAAATAGATACGCGCCCGCGGCCATGAGGCCGAGGCCCAGCAGAATGTTTGCGCCAGAGAATGTAAGAATTGCACCGATAACGAACATCCCGAGTGCAGACGTCAGGATTCCGTATGCGGAAGTAACGAATTCCTGAATCTTTGTTAGGACTTCTGCAAATTTCTGTGCTTTTTCACTGACCTGTGCTTCCTCAAACATATTCGAGTAGTCCGCGCCAGCGGCTCCGCCGCCTCCGCCCTTGTTTTCATCGTTCAGGCGGTTGATCTCGTCGAAGCCGAGTATCGTCTTTTGCAGTTCCTTCGCCGCTCCGGACGCGGTCTTGAGGCTCTTCGCATAATCCACAGTGTTCTTTTTTGCCTTCGTGAATGTGGTTTGGCCTCTCAGCGCTTGGAAGAACTGGTTGACGGCATTTGCCGCCGTTATAAATGCGCTTGCAATTGTGTTGATAACAGGGAGCAACGCTGCAAGTGCAGGCATGACCGCCGCGCCAACGGAATTTTTGACCTGTAGCAATGTTGACGCATACTCGGACATGGTAGCGTTTGCAGACGCCGCGTCTGTGCTGTTCAGGGCGGCGCTGTACTGCACAAGATTATTCACGCCCTCTTTACACGCCGTAGATATTCCTTTGATTGCAGAACGAACCGCGCGGTACAAGGCGATACGACCAAGAGATTTTACCAATCCCTTTATCTGGCTCCCTATTGCAGAGAGTGGAAATATCGCCGCCTTCGCCGCGCCGATAACGCCTTTATTTAATGCCTCCGAGAAAGCCTTGAAGTCAGATACGGACGTTCTCGCAGCGTCGCCAGCTTCCATGACCTGTTCCGTCACGTGCCCGACTTCAACTTCATCCGCCGCGCCCATTTGCACCGCCGCAGCTGGAGCATTTGCCGGAGTGCCGGTATTCCTCGGCGCATTCGCCGCGCCTGCTACAGCGTTCACGTTCTGTGCAGCCTCTCTAAGGTTTGAGAAGTCGATATCCGCAATGCCCTGTAGCGTCTGTAATGTCGTTGAAAGGCCGTCATTCGCGCCCGTGACATTATTTATCGCTGTACCCAAACTCTTTATCTGGTTGACAGCAGCCTTTAATCCCGCGCCACCGGAAACAGATTGCTTCAACTGCGTCAGCGCCGAAACAAGTCCCTCTATTCCGTTCGAGGCGTCCGAAGCGCTTTTTTTAATCTCAATTTCCAGTGTTTCAACTGTCGCCACTCATATCACCACTTTTCTTTTTGAAATTCCGCTCCATATTCTTGAAGAATGCGATCGCCCTTTCTCTCTCACGCCTTACCCGTGCCGCCCGTTCTTCCGGCGTGTCCGGTGTGATCTTCCGGGGTTTGCTCGGATACTCGATAGGCTTTTTGCCTTTCCCGGCAAAGGCGTTGGACAGTGCGATAGAAATAGCATCAAAAAAATAAACGCCTTGGAGCCACAATTCATAATTCTTGCTCTCAAGACGTAATCTGTCTGCTTCAATATAAGGCTTCATCTTGGCGGGATTCATATTCCAGAATCCCGCCTCGCTGATTCCGATCATGAGACATTGCGGAAGATACGTCTCAATGCATTCCTCACGAAAGGATGCGTAGTGCTTTTTTACGCAGTTTCCGTCTGGCCCTTGCTGTCCGCCGTTTCCGCTCTCTTGGACAGAGCCTGAAAAAAACCGCTTTCTTCGACGGCCTGACGGAGAACATCTGCAAGCTCCTCCATCGTACCGCCGTTCAAAATGTGCTTCTCGATCTCTTCTCCTGCCTGATCCGCCTTGACGCCCATGCACATAGCCGCGTAAGCACGGATAAACATGATGGACTTCGCTTCGATATCGGACATGGGAACGCCCATATCCTCGAACTGGCAGACTGTGTTGAAGGTGATCTCCTTTGTCGGATACCCCTTCCCGTTAATTACGATTCTCTCCTGCATACACATTCCTCCATGAAATTAGGCACTTGCCGTCGGTTTTACTGCCGTGTTCCAGCCAATGTTTCCGTTCGGGGTGATATATGCCGTGTTCTCAAGAACACTATCCACCTCCGCGCCAGCAAAGCCAAGCGGAGACGGGTTACCCGTGAAGAAAAACGCCTTGGTCAGGCCGGGAACGTAGAATTCCCACCACGTTTTCTTTCCGGCTTCCGCTGCGGTCTTATACTTGTCAACAATATCATCCCAAGTCGTTTGCAGATCGTTGGACATATTGAAGGTCACAGCCAGCGCCCCGCCGGGGTCTTTCAGACCGTCGATGTAGGTTTTCCATTCCGTCGCTTCGAGCGGCGTCGTTTCCAGCGTGGACGGCTCCGGATTCATGTCCGGGAGGCTCTTTGCGCCCTTGATCTGCGTGAAAGCCGACGGCTGCGTTCCCGCGACTGTTTCGATAGCATAGCCAAGCAGAATGCCTGCCGTGCTGAGTTCAATTGCCATTTGGCTACCTCCTTAGAAGTCGTTTATTTTCGTCAACGACTGTCCGATACCGTGCGTTCATCCGGTAGATGGATGTTTCCGCGTTCGGCAATGTCATGGGCTGCCTGCTCAGTCTAGCAAAACCCAGCGCTGACATTTTTTCGTCAATCGTCTGCATGATCTCTTTTGCCTGTGCTTTGCGCCCACTTTTAAGGTTGCTGTATACGTTGACCTCATACATGAGCTGAGAGTGGTGTGAACCTTCCGTATCAAGCGCCGGAAGGTACGCTGCGTTGTCCTCTTCGATAATGCTGACAGCCGGGAAAAACTCAGGAGCGTGGACATACTCGCCAGTCACAAAAATGTCCCCGTATTTCGCGTCCAGCGTCGTTGCAACCGCATCGAACACATCTGTCTCAATATCAGGAACCACCTGTGAACACCTCCCGCGCTATCCGCAAAATCTCCTGCTGTAGTTCTTTCCCCGTCTGGTACATCGTCGCGGACGGCGGGTTGCCATATGTATGCAAGCCGCCCTTGTCCTTCGGCAGCCACCATCCCTTGGGGTCATCCCAATGGCCGTTTCCCGGATATGTTCCTGGCCCGTAGTTCATCGGGGCAGGATGCCCGTATCCGTATGTGACGCCGGAGCCGAATTCGATGAACAAGACTGCCTCGCCGGATGCAATGATGGAATAGCCCTTCTCTATAGGCTCTACAGCGATAGAAACGTCATTGTCTCCCGTGTAGGCCGCCCTTGAAAATCCGAGGGAGGCTTTTGTGGCTCCAATTTCGGCTAGTCTCCGTGTCACTTCATCGATTTTTCTGTCCCACTCAGCATTAAGTTTCCGGATATCCTTGATGGCCTTATTGATAGACGTGGGATTCAGCTCTATCGTGATCTTCTTCACGACACGGACACCTTCTTGATTGCAACCGTCGTGCTGTTGATGGACTTCGCCACCTTTACGACAACGTAGTCCCACGGGGTCTCAGTGGAGCCGTCAGCGGTGATCTCCGGCGCTTTCTCGATCCAGAGAACCGAATACTCGTCCAGATTCAAATTCTTGTCACAGGTCGTTATCGCCCTGTCGTAGTCGGCATTGATCCCGAAGTGTTCATCGTCCAAGGAACCACGCGCGGCAGATACATTCGCTCTGGCCTCGATGGGATCTCCGTACTTTACCTTGTACTGCCCCGTCCGCTTCCCGCCGGAAAGGATTTCCTCGTTCCCGGTATAGTTGGCGTACCAAAACCGTTTTTCATTGCGTCGGAGCGATCTCAATACGCCACCACCTTTGCGCATACGTTGTTCCGTATGTAAGAAACCATATCGGAGTACTTGAACACTCTGGAAATGCCGTTTTCACTGTGGGACGTCTGGTTTTCCGTGCCGATCAGGTTGTACCCGGCAATGACCGCCATGATCTCGACTGTATCGTAATCGGGAGAAATGGATTCAGCCCCAGACCATGACAGTATCTCGCTTTCAGCCATGGAAAGGTACGCACCGATCAGCTCTTCGTTCCCGCTCTCTCCGAGAAGAAGCTCCACTCTCCTGATTTTTTCATCAAATGTCACGATGCGTACCTCCTGTTATCAGGCGATGGTAAACCAGCCCTTGGTCTTGGGGTTGTCGCCGGATGCGGGCGTGACCTTTACATAGCCAACGCCAGACTTCGCGTAGTAAGTCTTGCTGGCGTTCACGGTTTCCTCCGTTGCTGCGGTTGCGGTGCCCTTGAATACCTTGACGTCCTTGGTCTCGTCCGTCAGCGCTGTAAGGTAGTACTTGCGGGAGAAGATGTAGTTCTCGCGCTTGTTCGCCGCGTCCTCGGAACGATTGTTCGCGATGTTCTGCTCGACCTCGACGCCCTTCTTGTTGAAGAGAGTGACGGCTTCCTTGGTCGCCACATAGACAGAGCCGGACGTTGCGTCCTTCTTGGTGTAAACGTTCACGCCTGCAACCGTACCGACATAACCGTTTCTTGCAAACGACTCCACGTACTGGAGCGTATCCTTGAGTTCCTTCCGGAGTTCTGCAACATCGGCCGGGCTGACGAATGCAAAAATGCTCGCGCCCTCAAGGTTTTCAAGGTTTAGCATTGCCTGTGCGTCTGCAAATGCATCAAAGTTCAGTTTGGTAGCAAGGACGACCATAGTTGCCTTTGCAAACTCGCCGTAAACGTCCTTGTTTACAGTGTTGAACATATCGGAACCGGCGCGGCGCATACCGACGGGGACGATCATGGGGTCTTCCATTGCGTCCTCGTCGAGATACTTGAAGCGATTTTGCGCAAGAAGGATCTTGTATTCATCCTGCACATAGCTGACCTCGATGGTCTGAGTGTTGCCGACACCCTTTGCAAGCTTTTCCGTACCGGCGGTCGCGGAATAACGATTGACCTTTCTTGTCATACCGGCAGTTCCGGTCAGGTTGTTGTCAACCGTGCAGAACTGCTGGAGATCAAGGTGGGAATTGTACTGATCTTCGATCTCGTTTGAGAGGAAGAAATTGCTATAGGGCTTGTTTGCCATAAATTAGTTACCTCCATAAAGTTTTTCGTACTGCTCCGGATTCTTCTGAGAGAACTCGAAGCGTTCAGCCACGCTCATCTTGCGCAGACTTTCCAGTGTGACACCGGCATCCTTCCCTGCGGGCGGCCTCTGGCCCTTTGCGAGATTCCCAGCATCCGCAGCGGCTTTCAGCGCCTCGTTGTGCTTCTGCTGGTTGGCGAAAACAACGTCCATCTTGCCGTCCGCAAGAGCCGCAGCCGTATCCGAGGCAAGCTGCTCCGCATAGCCAAGGCCAAGGAACTTCGCCTTGTACTCGGAAACGACTTTCTCTTTTCTGAGCTTTTCAAGCTCTTCCATGATCTTCTTTTCGTTTGCCGTCCGCTCCGCTGCCGCCGCCTCGTCCTCGGTCATTTTCGATTTGAGCTGCTTGGACAGGTCTGCCGCCTCGGACGCCTTGCGGTCGAACACGGACTTTTCGACGTACTTCGACATATCCACCGGGTCGGCAAATTCCATGCCGGTAATTGCCTCTCTGGCTTCCTGCGGGAGTGCGTCGAAATTGGGGATTTTGCTGGTGTCGATTTTCATAATTCATTCTCCTTTGGGATTTAAGGCTTCTCTGCCTGTATGAAGTGGGCTTTTTGCGCTGATCTCCCAGCGTTTGGGTTTTCAGTTCTTCTCTGAACAAAACTGCGAATAAACAAAAAATGGCCGACAAGAAGGAAAACCCTCTCGTCGGCCATGCCTTGCCGCTTCCATCGGACATCATCTTTTTCCAATGGGCCGATATTAAATTATCTGTCAGGCCGGTATTTTACCTTTCTGGAAACGTCCACAACGACGATCCCAGCCTTTTCGTTCTTGATCTCGGCGATCCCGCCGTTCTTCAAAATCGCTTCTACGGCAGCTATTACTTTTTCGTCCAGCACAGGATTACCCCCTGACAGGTACAAGGATACATCTGCATCCGTAGTGTTCTTTTGGAGGGACTTTATCGATGTCGTAAACAACGCCGTCCCGCTTGTCGCAATCATCGCAAACGCGGTTATCATCCATTGTCACCCAGCGCACACGCTTCACGCCGCAGTCGCGGAACGCATCCAGCATTGCAGCGTCACACGCGCCGATACCGTATTGAAGCGTCTGCGTCCACCAATAGTTCGCGGAGCGACGGATATCGGTCCGAAAGTTCTCGCGGCTGTCAAATTCTCTATCTGTAAGAATGCACTCGTTCAGACGCATCCTTCGCCGCTCAACTTCCTTTTCGTAGATGTACCGTGTCACAGGATTGTACTCCTGCAAGTAGCTTTCTACCCACTTTGCATCGATCTTTCGCCGTTTCCCGGCAAAACCGAGCTGAGACGCCTGCCCAAAAGCGAAAAGATATGCAAAATAGCCTCCGTCGAGATAAAGCCGCTCGTTCCGCTGCGACAGGCGCTTGTACATCTGAGCTGTGGTCTTGCGCGTGTTCAGAACGTTCAGCTCGTCGAAGCCCATAAGAGAGAGGCGATTAAACTCCCTCCTGAGATTGTTCTTGACTGCCGGAAGTTCCTTGTCCAGTTTGCTGTAGATCGTCGTTTTCATCGCTGTCCACCTCTACCGGCTCCCACTTCTTCATCTGCTCCTGATAGTACGCTTCCGACATATTGAACGCCGACTGCGGGTCCGAGAACAGGCCGCAATGCTCAAAAGCAAGCGCGGGATGGATATGCGAATTATTGAGCATCGAAACGAGCACCTGAGATTTACTCTGGATGTTGTCGTAATTATGTCGCGTGAACTTGATATCGACGTCTTTCAGCATGAGCGAAAGACCGCCGGAACGCTTGATAATGGAAAGTGCGATTTTCAGGAACTCTCTTTCAGAACGCTTAAAATTCGCCTCGTCGGATTTCGCCCGAGCCTCCGCCGTAGACCATCCGTCGCGGACAATGACCGCCGCTCCTGTGTCGCTCGTGCTCGTACCGCCGTTTCTATTCGGCATACCGACGATCTCAAGCACCTTCTGGTACAGATCGTCAATAAGCGTCTGCGTCTGTGTCTGATTCAGCTGCTCGTTAAGAACCTTAATGTCTGCCTTATTCTCTCCGAAGGATTTCAGGATAATAAGCCCGGCGTCTCGTAGGTTTTTCGCCTTGTCCTCGTCGATCTCGGCATTGTAAAGCACCATAAGCGATTGAATAAACTGGTCAACGCCGTCAATCCTATCGCTCTGTGTGTCGTTGATCGCGTCCAGAAGCGGAAGCACGATCTCAAACGCGCCCTGTCTGGCGTTATTCAGGACATATTCCACGACTGGGATGTACCCGACCGTGTTTTTCTCATGCTTCACGATCCGGCCAGTGTTGCTTACACCGTCGCTCTCGATCTCGAAATACTCCGAAGCTGTCCAAACGCTGAAAACGACCGTCAAATCGTCCTTCTTGACGTACTTGACGCCCATGACGGGCTTTTCTCCGATTCCTGAGTAGTGAACGACAAACGCGCCGCGCGGGTCGAGACAGTGGACAGTGAACGGCGTATCGTCTCCGAGGTCTGGCTTCTCGCCGACGGAAAGGGCAGGAACCGCTTTCCCGAGAATCGCAGCATCGTTCGGAAGCACGAGCCGGTATCCTACACCGCAAATGTAGAGCCATTCCGCAATATCGTTATCCACACACGCCTTGCTGCAAAGCTCCATAATGTCGTTCAGCTCGCCAACTTCTTTGCTCGTATCTGTGTCGGAGCGGCTTACATACTGGATCGGCTCGCCGAGCAGATAGCCCGTCTTGAATGAAACGATCTCATTCGCGATGTTCTCAACGATTTTATTGCAGATTTCAGGACGAATTTCCTTTTTCCTCTGTAAAACAGGCTGCTGCCCCTTGAAGTAGTTGTACAGGTACTCGATATCCCCGTAATTGGAGATATGGTCGTTCATTGCAGATTCCAGCACTGTCAAAACATTGCTTTCGTCTACATATTCAACGTCGGTTTTGATTTTCGTGCGTCCAAACTGCATAGGATACCCCTTTTCGTTGGTGGGCCGTCTCGGAGTCGAACCGAGATGTTACCGGTTATGAGCCGGTCGCTCTAGCCATTTGAGATAACGGCCCGTCGTTTCCGGCTTGACGTACCGGACGCAAGGCCATGCGCGCTGGCCAACGGGCAGTTCTTTGCGGCATCCTGCTGCTTCCGCTTCACACCGGATTCCGGTGCGGTCGGTTTTGTCAGTTCGGCTTCTCAAGTGACTTCATCCGGACCTGCCACGCGTTGGCTTTCTCCGGCAAGCTGAACGATTTGCATCTTGAAAATGCGCGGCGCTCTACGAAAACCTTAGTCACACGATTTTTACGACGGTGCGGCGTGACCGAATCGAACGGCCTTGGGGCAGCTGCTCGTAACTGCCCTTTGCCAAATGCCGCATGATTTCATTCAGAATGACTATCTGTGCGCAGTTCGGCGGCGTGTATTTCCTGCGCGTCACCGTCACCGAGGCGGACACGAATTTTTGCGGTACAGCGGTATTTGCAGGTTTTCCAGTCCGCGAGGCTGCACGACTCGAAGATGCAGGGTGATCCGGCGTACTCCGGATTGTCGCAGAATTCGTGGATCAGCTCCGGATACAGAGCTTTCATCGCGAAAAGAAGCCGCGCCCCTTCGGGACCGACAATCACAGGATTTCCTTCCGGTGCGTAGTGCCGAATCTGAACCGGAATCTCATCCCTCGTTTCGTAGTAGTTGACAGAAACCGGGCGCGATGCACTGTCTACAACAACGTAGACATTTTTCGTGCCGTTGGTGAGATAGCGAATGTCCAAGCTCATTTATTTTCCTCCTTGCTTTGTTTTCTTGGTTTTGTACAGCCTGCCTCCCGGCTCCGGAGCCGCCCGGATTCATCCGCCGTATGGCGGGACATGAAGGGCTTGAACCTCCGACAGGCGGATTAACAGTCCGCTGCTCTACCAACTGAGCTAATGTCCCGTATGTTCTGCCCTCGCCTTGACACCCGGACGAGCCGGATGCCAAGGAGGAAAGTAATGAAACATGGCCGTGCCAAGGCCGGAGCAGAACTCTTTACATAGATAATAGCACAGAATCACGTGAAAACGTCTGTTTTCGTACACTTCAAACGAAAATAGCGCACACAAACGTGCATCAATTTAGAACGTTCGGCGTTTGATCTCGATTTGCGCAGAGCCATGGTACAATTCGTCTGCCAACATTGCCAAACTATCCGGCGCGTCGTCGTGCACGTTCTTGCCTGTCTGTGAGAAGGTACACACTTCGCGCATAAACTCGTCGTATTCCGGTGTTCTGTGTTCTTTGTCGATGAAATAGAACTTCTTGATTTCCGGGGAGTACTGAATAATCCGTCCGAGCTTGCTTTGATTGTTCGGCGCTCTCTGAGAAGTGATATTCGTTGTCACCCCAATTCCTCGAAGCAGTCTATCAACAGTCGAAGCATATTCTCCGCCGCCGTTGTTCGCCTCGAAGCGCTCCTTGTGTGGCTTGTGCTCCTTCGTCCGGTTGGCTACAAGAGGCTGTGTAACGTCCTTCGCGCCCTTGCTGAAAATAACGTCGTTAATATAAACGCTGCCGTCCGTCGCTACATACGCAAAGGGCATTGCAAGGCTGTCACCGCCGCCCCACGCCACGTCGCACACAGCGACTTTATAGAAATCGTCTTCCGGCAAAACGCCGTTGTAATACCGAAGAGACTCCGCAGGGAACAAAAGGCCCTCACGAACATAAGGTTTGCCCTGATACTTCGCACACCACGTCGCATCGTCGATGCTGGCCTTCATGTCCTTGTAGTACTCCGTAGAGAAGCCAAGCCCGTATTGGTAGTTAAAATTCGATTCTCCCTTTTCGTTCAGGGCCGGAATCACGCGGAATCGATATCGCGGGTTTCCTTCGTACTGCTCCTGAATCCTTCCCAGCGGATCGGCAACGTTCCACCGTGTACCGACCATCAGCTCGAAAGCCCCGTCTTTTTTTCTGTCTTTGAGCTGATTCAAGTACGCATCGTATTTTGCTTGCAGCCGTACAGGATTCAAGGACTCTTCCAGATCCTCTATCAGGTCGTCCACATACAAGCATCCGCCCGTTCCGACTTCGACTGCGCCGGTCAGTGTTCCGCCGACAGACCGCGCCGTAAACGTTGGGAAGCGCTTCTTCCGCTCCAGATCAATCGTCTCGTTCTTTGCGGAATTATCCACGACCTTAACATCCGGGAACACGTCAGCCCAAGAGTACGTTTCCGCGTCCGTCAGGATGTTCATTGTCTCTCTGTAGAACCCGTCCGTCAGCTTATCCGAGTGTCCTGACATGACATTTGCAACTTCCGGTCTCTTCCCCATGATCCACGTCATGAAAAAAATGCAGAGCGTAGACTTCCCAACTCGCGGAGGCAAAGACACCCCGAGAAAATCCAACTCCCCATCGTTCAGTTCTTGCAAGTCCTTTACAAGTGGCCGGAGCGTCGCCCTTCTCGGAACATAAAACCGCTTCGTCTTGTCCCTGTTCCATTCCAGATATACGCAGTAAGAATCGAAGTCATCTTTCGCAGCCAAGAGATACGTCTTTTTGTTTATTTCGAAAAATTTGAGAACTGCATTCGCATCTTCCGTTTCTTTTACCTTCAAAGCAGTTGCGTTTCTCAACCACAAATCATGTTTGAACGCGTGCTCCCTATCCGCCTCCCACATTGCCCTGACAATGTCGAAGTAGTCCCCATACGCCGCGCTATCCTCCGGTCTCGACTCGATGAATCGCCTGATCCTGCTTAACGTCTCTTCGTACATCCTTCTCCTCCAAACAAAAGGGCCGACGCTTACAACGTCAGCCCTTCTTTGCTGCTTACACCGAACCCCTTATCGGTGCGGCGTGTATTTAATTCGGTCGGAAGTAAGTGCCTTTTTACATTTTCCGTGGTGGAAGCGTTCACCGGGCCGAGACCAGGACCCCCACATCCCCCTCCGGTATACACCTCCACGGCCTGCATAATATGCGCTCCATGCATTGCATACGTGCATAACGTTCACGTTTCAATGGTTTTCAATGTGTTTTCGCAACTTTCCGCAGATATTCAACGCAACAAAATAGATATTTGGTGGCGTTACTTATCCGACATATCCGGCACGGGGGTTACTTCCGGCAGCGCGTCCTTATACTTGTCCGCAATCTCAGCAGGGGAAGCCCCATTATCTAGCGGATTGTTCGGCGTAACCACAACATCTTGTGTATCTTTGTACCCGAACATATTCTTACCAATGAAAATGCCGGACGCTGGGTTGATCTTGCCGGATTGCATCCAATCATTCCAAAGGGTTTCAAGTACAAACATAGCCTTTTTTATCACCGGTAGGTGCGTTGTGCTCCTGTAGTCCCCTGCTCTCCATTTGCGAATAGTAGTAGCGTCCACGCCTAGCCATAGCCCCATTCCGGGAACGCTTGGCTTTGCATCCTGATTGATGCAGAATTCGAAATATTCTTGAATGCGGTGTTCAACCTGTTTGGGATCGCTAATGTCGATCGGGGGCAAGTCCCACGCAACCATAGCATTTCGAAGGTATCGAGCATTGTCTCCCGGCTCTATGTGCTCTTGGCCGAAGTTGGCAAGATCGGGCCTGTTGCGCTTGCGCTTTGGCTTTGCGATCTCTGTTGATTGCTCCTTGGTTGCGGCTGCCTTTGGCATGAACTCACCCCGTAAAAATCAAAATTGCGCTTTTGCGTCGGCTGCGCGTGCGCAAGCTAGCTTGCGGCTGCGCTGCTAGCAAAAGCATAACATTTTTTGTACGGGAAAATCAAGGCTTTGGGGCGTGCTGCGGGGAAGTGGTGCATGTTTGTGTGCATCACTTTGTACTATGTGCGGCGCTGTTGCGTGATCGTCGGCGGAATCGTGGCAGATATGGGAGTTTTGCGCAGGGGCGCGTATATTACAAGAGTGGTGCTGACTCCGATTGAAATGAATAAGCAACGCGCGTACATTGTGCGCCGCTGGGGTGCATCCGGTGCGCGGGGGCTCTCAGACATGCGAGCCGATGGCGCTCTCGCATTGCGAAGATAGATGCTGCACAGGATAACAAGAGCACCGACCGCCGTTAATCGGTAGTCGGTGCTTGAATTACTGTGCTTTTTTAAGTTGCTCGATTTCCTGTTGCTGCTCGGCAATCTGCTTTGCGTGCATACGGATAACAGATTTCAGGAAGTTTACTTCCTCTTTCAATTCCTCGGTTTCGCTCTTTGGTGTAAGCGTTTCGATAATTGTCCGCTGACCCTCTGCCAGAAGCTTGAGGCTCGGCATGATCGTATTTTCGATTATTACTTGCATATCATGCACGGCACCGCGTCGGGCCTCGTCGGCGATATCCTTCACTTGCTGTAATTCCAGATCGTCAAGCATCTTTGTTTCCCTCCTTGTACGTGTATTCCTCCATTGCCTGCCGGAGAACTGTATTCACCTTATCGCCTCGGGCGGCGCAGGCGGCTTTGAAGTCCTCAAGCAGAGTTTTTTTAACCTTGATCGTTTGGTACGCCATATTTTCAGCATCCCATTTTTGATTAGCTCGGCGCTGGGCCTCTGATACTGCCATTTCATCACCTCTTGCCGCAAGTATATCATGTGGGGATTACGTTGTAAAGTATAAAATTGCATAATATACACGTTATAACTTTGTGCATATCGCCAATTGATTATATGTGTTATAACGTATATAATAAGCATGTAAACAAGAGGTGCTTCCCTCCCCTATCGAGTGCAGCGCCTATCAATATTAAATTGGAGGAACGAACAATGAAAATCATTAACAACTGCGAAGGATTCCGCGTGATCGACCTTTTGAACCAGTACGACGATCTTTACTTTGACGGCCTGAACGTCTCGGCCCATCCGTACTGCAACAGCCTTGTTATTATCGACTTGGCGAACGCGATGCAGAACGGCAAGACCTGCACGCGCTGGCTTTTCTCGGTCAGCCCGTGGAAGATGGACGCCGACCGCCTCTGCATGACGGAATATGTAGAGATGGCCGCGCCGGAGTGTGACACACTGGCCGAGCTGGTAGCATGGCTGAGAGCCGGGAAGCCTCTGCACGAGGTGGACGGCCTGGCGGTTGACACCGGGGCGCAGGCAAGCAACCGGACATTCTCCCCGTTTGCTCCTGTAAAGCCCGTCAAGCTCGGCGAGCGCCTCAACGCCGCCACCATCGCAAAGGCCATCCGCGCCGGTCAGATCGTCGCAGGCCGTACCGAGGGCCGTTACACTGACGATTACGCATTCGACGCGGCGACAGACTTTGGACGCGGAGAGATCGACGTGCAGGCGTTCGCACAAGACATCTACGAGCATCCCAACGGCTGGCGCTTCTGGTGGCACGACGACACCCGGCGCGAGATCGTCGCAGCGTGCCACACATTCGACTATAAAACGCTTTCGGTGGCGGTCTGACCGCCCCGCACGGGATGGAGGGAAAACAGCATGAAAATTACAAGCATGGGCGGGCAAGTTCCCGCCCTGTTCGCCGATATGTTGACCCAGCCGCACTTGCTTATAGCGGGCGCGTCCGGCTCTGGTAAATCCGTTCTGCTTAATGGGCTTGTGTGTGCCATTTTGCGCCACCACCCAAACCAGATGCAAATGATTCTTATCGATCCAAAAAAAACGGAGCTTAACGAGTATGCCGGGATGCCTCACACGCTCCGCCACGCCACGGAACACGGCGACATCATAGCGGCGCTTGATTATGCGATGGGTATTGTAAACGCCCGCTACAAGGACATGCAGCGCCGCAGAATGCGCACATACGACGGCGCGGACGTGTATGTTATCATCGAGGAATTCGCCGACCTCGTTTTAACGGACAAAAAGCGAGTTCTTCCGGTCGTTCAGCGGCTTTCCCAGATTGGGCGCGCGGCGAGAGTCCATGTGATACTGGTTACACAGTGCCCGCTTGCAACCGTTATCCCGACCGTTGTTAAGGTAAACTTTACCGCCATTTGCGGCCTGCACACCGCCACCCGGCAGCAGAGCCGAAACATACTAGATATGCCCGGCTTGGAGCAGCTCCCGAGGTTCGGACAGTGCATCTATCAGACGCCCGCCGGGCAGTGGAAATACAATGTTCCCTTCACGGGGGACGAAGAAATTTCCGAAGTGACCCAGTTTTATTTAAATCAAAGATCCTTTCTGCGCCGGATATTGGATTATAGCCGCAGGTAAGGCGAACAGAGAAAGAAATCCCCGCCCATCTCGGGCGGGGATACTGTTTTATCTTGCCCCAACAAACAGAAGCCGGAAGGTTTCGCGGCCCTTCGGAGTTACAAGCGTTTGCGTGCCGCTCCACTTCGTTTTTTCGTTGAAACATTCTTTGATTTCAAAAATTCCGTCGTTTCTGGCCTCGCACGGAAGCAACTTCCCTTTCTTGTCTCGATAGATGTATTTCTTATCGAGCAGGAAGGAAACAAACTTTCTAGGCGGCGCACCAAGTAGCTTTGCTGTCTCTCGGAAATTCGTCAACGTGTTCCGCGAGACAAGCTCGTCGAAATAGCCCGCTTTCGGCTCCATGATCTGGTTTTCTACCGTCAAAGCGGAAATACGCGCGTCGCGTTCTGCAAGCGTCTTCTGCGCCACCAGCAGCGCCGAGGCCATCAATTCTTGCGGTGTCATGTTCTCCTGCCCGTTGATGTATCCGCCATTCTTGCGGATGCTCGGCAAAACTTCATCGAAAATCCAGCGTTCAAACTCTTCTGCGCCCGGAAGCTTCGACCGCGCTGCAAGTCTATAAATATCGCCCTCCGGAATAAAGGACATCTCCTGTCTTCCTCCTTCTGTAAGGAGGCGGCGTTTCACCGCCCCCTTACAATGGTTAGCGATTGCATCCTTCGGGCTTTTATATCCCAGCGCGGAAGCTACATCGTTTCCGCAAAACAAAACTTTCCCGTTTTCCTCAATCGTGCGAACACTCCCGAACTTCGGGTTATCGAAAATCTGTAATTCATTCATACATTAGCCTCCTTATGTCGTTTTTCAGCTTCCAAGAATTTCTGCGAGCCGTCTTCTGCGTCCTTCGCGATCTCGTTCAGGCGGAAAAGCAGAAGTAGCGCCGTGTCGTAGTACTTATATCCGCGGTCGATCATCATTCGCTTTTCGTTGGAAGCCTTTTCACCTACTCCACAGCTCAGATCATCTTCCAGACTGTCAAGCATGAGCGTGAAAGCAGAAATGAGCTGCGACAGACTGCAATAGATTTCGTCTGTTACAATCGTTGCATCATACAAAGTAATTGTTCTTTCCATGTGTAAAAACCTTTCTTGATTTCTACCGAAAGAGAGGCTATAATGTATTTAGCCTTTCTTCGGTAGGGTTTGAGGACGTTGGTGTGGTTTGCTAGGCCGCCAACGTTCTCATTTTTTATTGGACAAAAGCATTTGAATACCCTGACGTATTGCTTCTGCCTTCGTGATTTCGTGCTGCTTGCAATAATCAAGCAGTTTCTCATACGTTTCTTTGTCAAAACGTACTTTCACGCTGGCATCCTTCGGGTTTTCGGCTTTTGGCCGTCCAACCTTTGGAGACATTTTTTCACCCCTTTCTGTGCTCCAACAATTCAAGAATAATTTGTGGAGCACAAAAATACAAGAGCTGTTTTTACACAAAAATCAATAGCTAAATTTTTACACCTTGCACAAATTTGTCATAATACGTTGTGGAAACCGCCATAGCCGCCCACATATCAGCCGAAAACCCGAAGAAAAAACCGGGTAACTTTTTTGTGCCTTTTCCGTAATTCGGCTGACCGGGCGCGTAGCGGTCAACGAGGGCTTGCCGTATGTTGGCATCCTTCGCCCTCGCAGAGCCGCACAAGCAGAGCTTTTCTTCCCGTCGGTATATGTACTGCATCGCTCGGAAATTCCTTGTCAGCGCCCGTTCCCAAAAGCGGCCAATCCATACACAGGTATCAAAGACTTCTTTGCCGACCGTCATTCCCATTCCGGCAATCATTTCAATCGCAAAATCCATTTCTGCGCTTTCTGCGACTTCGGAAATGATCTGCATCATTTCCGCGTTTTCCACCTTGCCGACGCGAAGAATGCGCGTAATGTCGTTCTCGTCGTATTCGGCAATGACGTATCCACTTTTGATGTTGCCGGGGTCAATGGCCAATATTTTCATTTTCAGCCTCTTTCTGCATCGCGTCAACCCGCCGCTTAAGCCTTTCTGCGCGTCGCAGATGGTTTTCTGCCCGTGATATTATCCGCGTGACTGTAGACCTGTTTACGCCGTATCTGCGGGCTATTTCGCCGGTTCTGACGCCGCTCATGTAGAGCAGATAGAATTCCTCCTGCCTGTCCGTCATAGCAATTCCCCCAGACCGAACATATTCCCTTCGCCGCAAAGGAACAGTAGCTTTACAAGGTCAACGAAAACGCGCGGATTCAGTCCGGTTTTTATCTCGATCATGCGCAAATGGTAATCAACGTCGCCCGGACTCAAAAAAATCTCTTCTGCGGTCTTTCTGCTGCTCATATTGCACTTCGCAAATACCGGTAGTATCTTCTTCTGCGTCCATGTAATGGCTTCCATTCCTTTCTGCACCGTCAAACCTCCTTGCATTCGTCATTTCGCACGTTTACCCTATGCCCGTTTACGGAGACAACGTATCCGGTCGGCGCTCTGTGACATTCGTATTTCTCCGCAATATAGGTTTTGCCGGGAATTGGCCTGAAATCAGCGTAAATTGGCAGAACTTTGGTTATAATTACCTTAACGCCGTCCGTCCTTTTTGGTTTAGCAGCCGCACCGAGTTTTACGTGCTTTTTCTTCTGCGGGTCTCTGTATGCGTGATAACATTCCGGCGTACAAAATACACGTTTGCTTGTGTTTTTTGCCTTTCTCGTTATCAACTTCCCACAAGTCGGGCAATGCATTGTGATTTCAATCATTTTCCGTCTCCTTTGCCTGTAAAAGAGCTTATTATACGCTTCATAGCGTTCGTCGATGTGCGTCGAGCTGACGATCCCGCCGGTTTTCTCCATCAGCACATCAAAGTAGTTCTTGTCCTTCCCGCACGGATGCATTTCCGGACACCCCCCACGATATATGCAGCTCGGGCAAAGCCCATCCGCAATTTCCGGCTCGATCTCATGCAGCGCCGCCTTAAAGTCCTCTGCATCCTGCCGCGTCTCCGGCGAGGACTGGCGGCACAAGCGCTTGCGCATGGTGTCGATTAAGGCTTGCACGTTTGCCTCGCCTGTGAAGTCAACAGGCGCGTCCTGCGGCAGTTTGTCGCGCGGTATCCCCGTCCCGGACGCGCTCATAGTTTGTGAGCATGATCTCTGTGCCAGCGTTCTCGCGTACTTCCTGCATCGTCCGGACGTAGACCGGCTCTTCGTATCCCAGAATATTCACAGCGTCCCGTTTGAACTCCTGCCGCACGCCGAGCGGGAGCACGATCAGCGCGGGCTTCCCTTCGTGCTTTGCCGCGTGATGGCAGAATTCCAGTTCCTGCGCGCTCTTTCCCAAACCGAAGCTTTCAAAGAGCGCCCGCCGGCCGCCGCGCAGCGCCCAGCGCACCGCGTCTCTCTGATGCGGCTTCAGCGCCGGATTGATATCTTCCTCATGAACGGAAAAGCCGCTCACCGGAGCCGTCTCGATTTTTGATTTCAGAAACTCCAAATAGCTCTTACTCACACGCTTTGCCCTCCGAAATTTCAGCCAGCCAAAAATCACGGCGACATTTTCTGCATTCTTCCTCGTCTCTCACAAGGCAGAAGAGAGCATCGTCGTCTTTATTGTGACATCTTTTATCTACGACGATCGGACAAATAGAGGGCATCCCGTCACGTTCAATTCTCGCATTCGGGAACATCTTCAAAAACTCGCTCTGCCTCGTTTTAACAGGATGCTCTTTTGCCCATTGCTCTACTTGCTCTACAACGGCTTCTGCCGACCATCCACCAAGCACTGATCTAATCTGAACATCATTTGCAATCATTCTTCTGCATTGCTTTACATATTCAACAGCATCCATTTTCTGTCCTCCTACATCCAGACCATATCGCATTTGTTGTCCACGCAGTCCTGCAAGATTGCCTTGAAGTCTCGGAACATTGCGCAGTCGCTCCGGCCGGCATAGCCGTAGCAGATGTTGTCGTCGTAGTCTCCGATGACCTTCAAGATCTCCTTGCAGGCTCCGTATCTGATTTTTCCATCGCAGTCGCTTCCAAGCAGGAAATTCACGACCTTTACGGGAAGGTCGTTTTCACGGACAATCCTGATTGCTTCCGTGTCCCATTCCGTATAGAACTTCTTTTCCTCATCCGGACGCATGAGAGGCGGCGCATCGTATAATTTTTTGTAGTGGCTGCAAAACGGCCCTCCCATGAGTTCGGCCACCTTGCGCCGCAGCCGCATGAAGCCGCTATATCCAAGGTCGATATACCGACCAGTTTTCTTACACTTGATTGTTACGCCCATTTTCATTTTCCTTTCTTCGGCTCCCCGTAGCTGCAAAAATCGTCCGGTGCAATCTCCATATCGCTGATGTCGCAGATGAGAAAACCATTAGCGTTAATCGTCGCGTTAACAAAATGCTTGCAGGCTCTGCACCGCACCACCTCCGCAACGTCGGCGGCGGGAGCATTTTTAAGCAGAAGAATGACTCTTCGAAGCAAGAACTCCGCTTCTCTCGTATACAAAGTCCCGGCGTTCCGCTTGATCGCATCGATTGCGCCGGAACGTAGGATGTATTTATCACTCTCAGCCGCCATGCCGCACCTCCACGCCTGCCATTTCAAGCAACCCGTCAAGGTCCGCTTCATCGCTGTTCGCGAGGAAATTGTCATCTTCGTCGTAGTAGTTGTACGCCGTGTACGCTCTGGCTTGGATTCCGACATATTTCTTGAGCAGTTTGTTCGCCCCCTCGATTCCAAACGCGCAGGCATCTTCCAGTTCTTCCATCTGCGATTTTGAGATAAACTTAGCCATCATTTACCCTCCTGTTCCATGCTTTCGTAACGGACTCTATCGCCGTTTCTTCTTCGTCATAGGTTATGGTGGACATAGAACACAAGCATTGATTGCATTGTATTGATGCTTCATACCCTTTTCTTGCTCTGTACGGTTCAAGAAGTGCTTCTCCCCCGCAAAACGGGCACGGTTTCAGTTCAGTCATCCTTCTTGTCCTCCAATCCCCATTCCTTCAAAACCATATCCCTGCGCACCATGCAGGCGGCATCTGCCGGGAACTTGAACGTCTCGTCTGTGGAGCATCGTGCATAGTCTTTGCACCGGAAGCATTCGCCGAGGATTACGGCGGCCTGAACGCCCAGACCCTCAGCCTGCTTTTCAGGCGGCAAGTCCTCCATAAATGCGGTACAGTATGTTTCAGCCATCCTTCTTGTCCTCCGTTATCCCCGTTGGCTTGTTCTCCGTCGATGTTGTAGCCGTATACGTTTCCCGGGCAGGGCATCGACTACAAACTCCGTTACAGCACGTCCAGCCACCTCCGCAATGGTGAATCTCCATAGTTCCCGTCATGCCTTGCCATTTTCCTCCGGATCTTCCGGCAAGCCGCGCCATTCCCACGCATTCTTGTCGAGATGACACTCACGGCATTTGCACGTCTTTGATTTACAGCTGGAGCAGTCGCGCGTATCGCACGCATACTTGCAAGTCTTGCAACTCCGCGCATCCGCGAGGTCTGCTAACGCCGCGTCCCTCTCGGCTTCTGCCTCTGCCTGCTTCTTCCGCAGCGCCGCGTTCTCGGCGGTCAGGCGATCAATGAGGTCAGCTGCGTCCAGTGCCTTCGCCTGCTCTCTCTGGGCGAGGGAAATCACCATGTCCTTCCACTCGATTTCCTTGCGCAGCTCTGCGTTCTCGGCGGTCAGGCGCTCGATCAGATCGGCGGCGGCCGTATTTACCTCTTCAAAACAGTCTTTGTTCCCTACTACGGGGCATTTTTCGCACGGGACTCCAAATTTGCAGCACCGCAACGCCTGCACGATTTCTTTGTCTGTCATGCCGTGCCCTCCATCGCCTTCTCCCACGCGGCCAGCTGCGCTTTGATTGCCGCGCAGAGCTTTCCGACCTTGTCCTCGTCCTCGATGCGGCTGACAGTCTGCGTCAGCTGGGTGAATGCCGCCTGCCACTGGCTGAAATGCAGGTGCGCGGCCGTCACGTCCTTGTCGGACATGGCAAGCTTTCTGCGCAGATCCTCGACCTCTCCGCTCAGGCGCTCGATCACGTTAGCAGCCGCAAACTCGATGTATTCCCGCCTATCTTGGATTTCTCCGACCTTGCAGTTTTCGCACGCGTCATCGTGTCCAAGCCCCTTCGCGCAGCACCGCAGCGCCTGCACGATTTCATTGTCTTTCATATTTCAGCTCCTCCATCAATGCCTTAAAAATCGGGTATGCCTGCTGCGGCACTACAGCGTTTCCGAGGCATTTAAGTCTGTCCACCCTGGCGGGAATCCCATGAGCCACTCGACCCACGTCGGGTTCAGCTGCCCAGCAACGTCCGTCCGCAAGCTCCTGTGATTGCCCCCACCGTGCGCCCCCTGCGCATCCGCTGCACATGGCGTCGTAAACAGCTTCACTGCATTCGCCAGCTGGCGCACGTGATGGTTGTTCCCCGGCGCCTTCGGCTGCGTCAGGTGTTTCAGGCTGTTTGCGCCCTTGCAGTCCCGAGCCGTCGGCGTCGGCCACAGGCTCTTCCCCTCCTGTACAGCTACCCAGTCCCGCAGGTTGCACGGCTGCTTCCGTCCTGGGCGCGATACCGTCATTTCCTTTTTCAGCGCTTCCGGCGATTTCGGCGGAAGCGCATCCATCGTGTTCGGCGTCGGTCGCAACGAAAAACACTCTCGATCTCCTGTGCCAAGCTCCGACATCCGCAGCCTCAAAATTAAACACGACGACGTGATAGCCAGCACGCTCCAGATCCTTGACCACCTGCCCGGCGGCAATCTTGATGATTCCAGGAACGTTCTCACCGACAACGCAACGCGGGCGCAGCTCTGTGATAACTCGGAGCATCTCCGGCCAGAGGTAACGATCATCTTCTTTTCCCTTTTGCTTTCCAGCCACGGAAAAGGGCTGGCAGGGGAATCCGCCGGAAATAACGTCAACTGTTCGTAGGCCTGTCCGCTCATAAAAACTCTCCTTTGTCAGCGTCCTGATATCCCGCCAGCGCGGCACATCAGGCCAGTGCTTTTCCAGCACCTTCGTCGGGTAATCGGCAAACTCGCATTGCCCGACGGTCGTAAATCCTGCCCACTCGGCAGCCAGATCAAGCCCGCCGATCCCGGAAAACAGGCTCAGATGCGTCAGCATCGTGCCTCATCCCTCCCCGTCGTCAGCGCGGATGATCTCCGTTGCCTCTTGCAAAAATCTGTTGCTCATGTTATACTCTCCTTGTAACTTGTTATGGGGAAGTGTAGGCTTCTCTGCCCTCGTCCGGCTGGAACCGGTCGAGGGCATTTTTTATCCGATCAGGAACTCCGGCTTATAGTGGAGCTTCATCGCCCTGGCGTTCTGGTGGTACTCCGGCGCGCTCCACTTATAGCCCCAGTATTTGGCCGCCGTAAAGATCGCGGCCAGCTCGTCTCCCGCGCGTACCGTAATGTTCTGATCGCGGTACATGACGGCGTAATAGTTTTTCCCTGTGTACCCGGCCTGTGCGATCACGGGCGACCTGCGCGGTGCCCGCTCTCCCGGGTAATCGACGCTATTTTGCCGCATACAAATGCCCCTTCCTTACTTTCCTCCCGGCGTGCGCGATCTCCCGCTGCGCCACGAAATTCAGCTCCTGCGCGTGCTTCTCTGCGAGCTGCTTTTGATAGATATGCTCCCGGATGGACTGATACAGCGTCCATGAGCAGCATATCGCGCTGCATCCCGGCGCACGTCCCGGACAATCTCTCCCGCATGGAGGCGGGACCGGCTTTGTTTTCGGTGCGTACCGCATTATCCGTCCACGGCCTCCTCCCACAAATGCTGCATCCACGCCGCCAGCGTCAGCAGCCGCTTGCGCGTCTCCAGCAGCTCCCCGACGGTCTCCCGGTCGATGCGCGGCTGACTGCTCAGTATCTCCGCGTCCTCCTGATCCTGTTCAGCGGCCCGTGTGGCCGCATCGATCAGGTCCGCCAGCTGCTCCGGCGTCAGCTTCACCGGAATTTTCCCTTCACGCATCATCCGTGTCTTGCTTCGCCATCATCATCGCCGCACGGATCACATTCCCGCCATAGGCATCCTTCGTCAGCTCGAAGAATGCCTCGCGCGTCATATCTGCGCTCAGGTTGATTCCATGATCCTTCGCAAATGCCTTTCGCCCTGCCTCGCAGCTCCCAGTCAGCCGGTGATGCCAGTCGTACAGCGTCATCACCGGATACGCTGTATTCGGCTTGATCGCATTCAGAAATGCGGTGATCCGCTCCTCCTGCGGCATGTCCTCAAACGCCTTATCGCGCGCATCCGTCACAGCCTGACGCACCGTCTCCCCGTGCGCGAAACAGTCTTCAACTTTCGCGATGAAGCATGGCGTCAGCGTCAGATCACCTTGCAGGATAAAGCCCTTCGCAATGTTCCCGTGTACCGCCGTTATGATCGTCTGCACACCATCGATCATATGTACATCTTCGCCGTCGTACTTTTTAATGCCGTAGCCGTAGCCGGAGCCGTCGCCGTAGCCGTCGCCGGAGCCGGAGCCGGTGCCGGAGCCGTAGCCGGAGCCGGTGCCGTAGCCGTCGCCGGAGCCGTAGCCGGAGCCGTCGCCGGATCGCGCGGCCAGAAACTCTTTGATTTTTATCGTTTCCATACTCTTACTCCATTGATGCTCCGCACCGCCTCGTCGGTGCAAGGGATGATCTCAATAATCCCGAGTACCGTCATTTCCGGTATCGTTACCGTAAACTTACATTTTTCCGGTGCTGTCACTCCCTCCGTTGCGAGCTGGGACAAGCTCGCCGCTCCATCCCAATACCACAGCCTTCGGCAATCAACCAGATCTGCCTCGGCACCTCTGCGCTTCGCGATCTTTGCGAAGAATACGCCCGCCCGATCGCACCGAATGATGTAATACTGTTCCTTCTTGTTTTCCATTATTGTTTCCTCCTTAAATTTCGTTTTCCGGCAGCGTCGCTCGAAGCGCCTTGTTTTCTGCCTCCAGCCGCTCGATCCTGTCGGCTGCGTCCATGCAGACTTTGTCACAGTCGCAGCTTGGCCATGTATCTACCAGCAGCCTTTCTTTCAGCTCCGCGCTCAATCGTTCTTGCTTGTAGTACGGGCATCCCGTGCAGTCCTCGTGCACGCCGCCCGGTGTGGATACGCACCGGAGCGCCCTGATAATATCCTCACAGCTCATACAGCACACTCCCCAATACCGCGCTGATTGCCGCCGCTCCGCCGAAGGCCAGCGCCGCACCGGCCAGCTCCAATGCCAGCAGCACCAGCGCCATGCCGGACAAAAACGCCCCTGCCAGCCAGCAGACGGAGAGCGCCGTCCGGCGTACCCGCTCTCTCTTTTCCCGCAGGCCGTCTCTCACGGCTCTGCGCTCTTCCCATTCGCGCTCTCGCGCTCTCTGGTGATTGACTCCCGTGATAAACTCCACGTCGCTCATGCTATCCTCTCCTTTCATCCTCCGAGGAACCGGATAAATGGCTCTCTCGGGATTTTCACCCTGTGTTCGCTTGTGCAGCAGACCGGGAAGCCAAGCATCTCCGGTTTTTCCCGTGCCATGATTCGCAGCCAGTGTGGCGCGCAGCCGAGAAACCTCGACGCGACCGCCGGTGTGATCGTCGGGCTGTCCATAGCCCGAAGCTCGTCAATGTTCGGCATTCCTCACGCCTCCTACTTCAAGTGGCGCTTACCGCGCCGTGTATCGCCTCTGGCTTTCGCCGCAAATCTGGATTGCGCTTGTGTCCATGCCCTCGCAAGGCGGCGTTTCTCGCCTTCCTCGACGCGCTTTTCGTACTCGGCATATGCTGCACAGGTTTTGCGGCATTCCGCGCTCCGACCAGCGCAATCTTGCTTACAAGGACACCGTTCGTCAAATTGCCCGATTCTAACCATCCGGTAGCCCTCTTTCCATCATTTTTTGCATAGCACGGCGTTCAAAGGCCCCCATTTCACCGCCGTGCTCAACGTATGTTGAATTTTTTCTTACAGAAACTGAATCCTTCGCGTTGCCGCCTTTGTCCTGTTCTTTTGCAAGCCAACGGACGATAAACGAGTTTATCCCGCGTTTTGTCTTTCTCCTGTCCGGATTTGCGTCAAGCCAGCCTTTCATGCCCCGAAGCTGCTGTATCACGTCTACAGCAGGGTACAAGCCCGCCCATTCTTGGCATTGCTCCACGGAAACGGGATATTCCGTTCCGTCATTCAGGGGGAGAACGATTGCTGGCGGCGCGGATGCCGCTTGCGGCTCCGTGCTACCTTCCGCATCTCGAATAGCGAATATCGAATTCGATTCTCGATTCTCGAATACGGGAACATTTGAAATCATTTGCTTGCATTTGCTTTCATTGTCTCGCATGTTGATTGCATTGTTCTGCTGATTGCTTTCAGGCGCTGGATACTTGCTAACTTTCGCGCGCTGTGTCTGGTACTTGCCCCATGTTGGTAAACAAAGGAAGCGCTTACCCTCAAACACATACAGGGTAATCAATCCAGCGTTCGCCAATCCATGAAGAGCGGTTTCCACCGTTTTCAGCGTGAGATTTTCCTTTAGCGGGAATAGGCGGTTTTTCACGACCGCCGCTCTCCCATCGAAGCGCCCGAAATCATCGCAGTTTACAATCAGCCGATAAAACAGAACTTCTTCAAACCATGAAAGCCGGTCAATGCTGTCGCTCGTGCAAATGCTTTCTCTAACAATTCTGTTCGGCATTTTTCATTCCTCAGAATGGTAGTTTTTCGTCTTCTTCGTCACCAGGAATCTCCGTGAAATCGCTCTTGGGTGCCTGCGAATCTCCGTCGCGCTTGGAGTCGCCAAAATAAACGTGATCCGCGAGAATTTCAGCGCTACGGCGTTTGTTTCCCTCCTTGTCCGTCCAGCCGCGAATCTGCAAGCGGCCAGTAACTACGGCCATGCGGCCCTTCGTGAAGTATTTCTCGACGAATTCAGCGGTGCTTCGCCAGCAGACAACATCAATGAAATCTGTCTCTTTCTCCCCGCCCTGCGGCGCGTAGTCGCGCTCACAGGCAATGGCGAAAGACGCGACAGCGATACCGCGTTCAGTTCGACGAAGCTCCGGGTCTCGGGCCATACGGCCCATGATCGTAATTGTGTTAAGCATCAGAGCATCACCCGCACATTCCCGGAATCGATTTCCGATGCAAGCGCAGCTTCAAGATATGCTTTGATCGACTTTCGCGCCGCAAGCTTCCACATACCGCCGTCAGCTTCAGCGAAGGAGATTCCGCGCTCGTCAATACGGATCAGGAAAAGTCCGGCAGGCTGTTCGAGTTCTTGGAAAGTGCGGTACGGGCGCAGTTTTACAATCGGGCGAATGGTCGAGTTCTGTTGGAGGGAAACGCCGCGCTGCGTGACAATGGTCGTAGCTACGCCCGTATCGTTGTAAGTAACCTTTGCGCCAGTGGAAATCTGCGACAGCAGCTGCAAGGTATACTCTCTATCCTCGGAGTCTTGAAAGCGTGTCTGCAATGCAACCGCCGCACGGTCAAACGGGAGTTTCATTTCCGCGTCCCAGCCGGGAACGTCAGTCGCATTTACGCTGTAGACCGTCTGCCGCAGTTTCCGAAGATCCTCGTCCGGTTTCAGAAACGCTTCTGCACGCAAATGTGTGGGAACATTGATAAACACCTTGCCGTACATCGGGACTGCTTCTTCGCGCACCATAAGGGCAAGCGCGTCAAGGCTGTTCAGCTCCTTGCATTCGGCAAAGACCAGTTTCGGTAGAATCTGCTTTGCCTCGCCATTGAGGCTGACCGTATAATGCGCGCCGTCGATTTCCGCAATTGTAGGGGCGGAAAGTTCCACGATTTTTTCAATAGCTTCCTTCAACATTTCGGTTTCTCCTTTCAAATTAAGCATTTCTTACGATTTTCAGCATGGGCGCGGGTTCCTGTTCAACCCCCAGAACATCAAGCTGCCCGGGAATATTCGGCACAAGCTCGACTGCGTGTACCTCGCCAAGGTCGTCGCCCGTGACGTAAAGCGCCGTCGCAACCGGGTTTGTCGGGCAAAGCGTGCTTTTCGCTGTAGCCGAAACGGATATTGTCTGGCGGTTATCGTCCGGGATGAACTCAATCTGTAACGAAAGCTTGCGCTTCGCTGCCGCCCGCGTGTTGGGATCAAGAATGTTGTCGATGATTTTCGCGATCTCATAGTCTGCACGCTCCATGATTGCACCGCGTGCAAGCTGGAGAATGCTCGCTTCTCTTTCTGCCATTGCGTTTACTCCTTCCTGTAAATCAATTTTTCCGCATTCCATTCTGGATATTTGCTTCTCAGATAATTCGCCAGCGCCTCTTTGAGCGCCGCGCGGTCTGCTGATTGGTCGTATCTGGTGTGACATATGTCGCACAGCGTTATGATGTTCTCGGCGATTCCAAGCCCGCCGTGTGAGCGCGGTATGTAGTGGCACCACGGGCTTCCCGGTCTGCCACAAACGATGCAGTAGCCGCCGTCACGCTCCATAACGGCCTCTTTTACAGAGGCTGGGATACTAGTTGCCTTTGTCTGTTTGTGCAGCTCTATCACCCCATTCAATGTTCATCCGAGCCAGCTCGTCAGGCGTCAAGGTTTCAATCCCTAGACTTTTCGCATCCTGCACAGCCATATCGATAATCCGGCTCATTTGCTTCGCGTTGTATCGAGAAGAGCCGTAATAGGCTCTGACAACAACGCCGTCACCGTCCTGCTGATAGTCAACTTCTTCGGTCGGCCAGCCTGTCCCGAGCATAGACCACGCCGTCCGGAACGTCGGTGCGTCCTCTCTTGTGAGGTGGAAGTCCTTAAATACGCCGACCGCCTTGATATAGTCGATGTATATGTCTTCTTTCGTCCGTCCGAGCTTGTCCGCGATCTGGTCACATAGCTGCCAGAAGTAATTGTTGGAATCGAGGCTGCGTTTCTTGCGGAATTCTTTGATCTCCGCGACGTACCTCTTGCCGGGAATCATCGTTGACAGAAACATTTGTGCTTTTTCGGGGATGTCCGCACGAATGCGAAGCCATGTCCCAGCGGAGTCCAGTGACCAATCAGCGGCGGTAAATGTGATCTCAGTCATTGCCTATTCCCTGCACAAGCTTCATGTAGCAATCCCAGCAGAGGCAACGCCCATATTTCTTCGTCGTGTTCTCTGCGATGGCCCATGCCGAATAGCTTTTGCCATTGAACACGGACGGCTCAACAGGTTTGCCACAGTCAGCGCATTTGAATCCCGGCTGGCGCTCCTGTTTTTTCTGCTGCTGCGACGCTGGTTTCGGCGTGGGATTCTGCGTCGTGTGCCCGAATGTGTAAACCGTTCGGCCCTTTGACGTGATCGTCAGCGTCTTGATGTGCTCCGCTTCGTCGTATGTAATCTCCGAGACGTCGAAATGGTCAGAACACTGCCACTTTCCGGTTCGCTCGTTTTTAACGAGCCGAGAACAGTTCTCAGCGCCGATCCAGATAAACGGGGCAGAATATAGTTCTCGGCCAATGCCGTGCTTGAAACCGGCTCGTTTGAATGCGTCGGATGCACGTCCCTTCTCAGCTTCCGTGTTGCTTTCAACGCCCGCGTCCCACTTCCATACGAGGTGCCCGTTGCTGAGATAGTCAACGCCGATCCCACCATATAGAACTCCATCGACAAGCTTGAAGTCGTTTTCCCAATTCTGCGTTCCTACGGTCTCGTCAAGGATATCCGCATCCGTTCGAGCCGTCTTGTAGAGCAGGATGGATGCTCCTTTTTCGTTGCACTGCGCAACCCGACATTCGATTTCATCCGGTTTCAGTGTCCGAAACTGTTTCATTATTTCCCTCCAATTCCAAGCGGCAGTAGTAACCTCTGCCAAATTCGTGAACGATGTATTCCCCGGTAAGTCTGCATTGTTTTCTCGAATAAGTTTCAAAAAATGGGCAATATTGGCAGCAGATATGATCCTTTTCGAAAAAAACGCTTACTCTCGTCTCCACGGGGATGTAAACATAGTCATTTGAGAGTTTTCCGGCCATATCCGAGAGCCTCCAAAATGTACCGCGTCCCGAGCTGCTGAACTAGCAATGCGACGATTTGATTGTCTGGATCGTAGTTCTCCGTACCGGGGTCTGCCATGATCCCCTCGTCTCCTTGCCAGTAATAATCTCCGGTGTAAATCTCCACGCCGAAGATGTCATACGCACATCTTGCCTGCTGCGGGTCTTTGGAATAATCAATCTCCATTGTCGGCCTCCAAACTGTATTCAGCATAATGCGTCGGTTCGCCAAAACGGTTTTCGCCGGTTACGATTCGGCTCCTGATAGGATATCCGGCACGGCGAAGGTCGCATGTTCTAGCGCCCAGCCTGAGACAACCGTATTCCCGAATGGCATCCATCGGCGTAATCTTCCCGACTGTTTTCAGGTGTCGGAGCACCTTTTCAGCCTGCGTCATGAGTTGCAAAGCAAAACGCTATCAACCATCGTCTACCTCCCTGAACTCGCCAGATACAAGTTCATACCATGTGTCGGGCTTGATTCTCACGCCATCAACGAATTCAGTCTTTACGCAAATAGGCACGAATCTTTTCTTTTCGTCAGAGTACTTCCATTCCGAAAGCGTAACCCAACTTCCGATTTTTGCATTCACTTTTGAGCTGTGCCCTGCACAGCAAATAACTGAATCTTCTCCTGTGCTCTCGATCTTCGCGTAATCGCCAGAAGAGCCGATCTTCGCGTAATCGCCAGAAGAGCC
>ERZ1034897.144-NODE-144-length-40160-cov-8.522877_pt1 | contig 40160 bp, 64 predicted proteins | sample MGYA00520629_ERZ1034897 | MGnify/ENA primary metagenome ERZ1034897 (study PRJEB33766, sample SAMN09781789) | gut metagenome | biome: gut microbiome | host: Homo sapiens | place: Madagascar | study: EMG produced TPA metagenomics assembly of the PRJNA485056 data set...
GCACGGTGTTGCGCGTGTCGCACGCCTGCGTCGCCATGTCGTAGCGCACCTGCGCTATTGCCGCACGATTCTCGCAGCAGCAATCCTGCGCCTGCATCTGCATAGCGAAGAGCTGCTGCATGAGCGCGGCCTGCTGCTGTGCGCGGGAGAGCTCGGCGCTCATAAAGCCGCTTGTGACCGCCTGCGTCACTCCGGCAAAGCCGTTGAGCATACCGGTGTTCGTGGCATAAAAACCATCGCAGATGCCGTTGTTGACGCCGTCAAGCTTGCGCTCAATGTTGGCAAAGTCGGAGGTCAGGACGTAGCCGTCCATCACCCCGCCGCTATTGCCTCCCCAGCCGTTACCGCCCCAGCCGCAAAACGCGAACAGGAAGAGGATAACGATCCAAAAGAGACCGTCGCCGCCCCAACCGTAGCCATATCCGCCGTTGCCATTGTTGGCCGGCGCGACAGGCATGGTAAAGGGCACATTATCAGAAAGACTCATTGAATTGCTCCTTTCGGAAATTATTTTTTATCTCAATCGTGGCCACGATATTGATTACTTGAGAAACTGCATAAACTGCTGGGCAACGCCCTGCAGCTGGTTGAGCTGCTGCTGTGACATTTTCCCGCTCTGCAGGAGCTTTTCAACCTCCTGTTTCGGGTCGCCCTGGAAGCCCGCTCGAAACTGTTGAAACTGTTGCATCACCTGCTGGAACTGCCCCGCCACTCCGGGCATCCGCGGTGCAGCCTGCTGTGCGCCGCCGAGTGTCTGAAAAATTGAATTACTCATTTGCCGTAGCCTCCTCACTCTGCGTCTTGCGCTGTTTCTTGGCCGTCAGCGCCGCCACCTGCGCCGCCAACGCATCAAACTCCGCCCGTGGTACGTATTCAACGCTCTGCGGCTGCGACGCCGCTACGGGCGCCTGTGACGGCTGTGTGCGCTCCGTGTAATCGAAGATGCGCAGCGGCAGCGGCATTCCGCTCTGGTCTGCGCTCTTAATGCAAAAAGTCGGATTCTCGCTGTCGAACAGCAAAACGCTATTTCCGGCAGCAACCAGGAATGCCTTCATCCCTGCCTCGCCCTGTACCCAGTTCACGCCGCCCTGCTGTGTGGCTGCGGGCGTGGGTGCCGGCTGTTGGGGCTGCGGTGCGTACTGCTGGGCGCGCATCTGCGCGAGGTTGTCCATCAGCGGCTGTCCATATGCCGGATAGCTCGGTGCTGGTGTGTACATTGGGTACTGCGGATTGTAATTCATGCGGGGCTCCTCCTTTGCCATACATACATGGGTATCTCATTCCCAGAATCCCATGCGTCATAGTAATTGCCGTCCTGCACGGCCACGACGTGCCCGCTCAGGGCGAGAATATATGTGCCGTGGGGATGATCAGCTGCAAACTGCTTAACCGTGTAGCACTCCGGGCATTCATCCGGCAGCGCCGTGCGCGTGTAGCCTTTCCTGTGGAGATATGCGCCCCACACAGCGTTTGCGCTCGGCATATCCGACAGCTCGAAGCCCGTCACGGCCAGCTCAACAAATGTCTTGTCCCAGCTTTGCCCCGTGGCCTTGCACAACGCGCGGATTACGCAATCACCAACCGAGTGCCCCGCTGGGTTAGGGTTAAAATTGATGTACATATGCGTTTCACCTTTTCTGCCTAAATTTTATAACAAAAAGCGGCGGGCAACGTGTCCGTTACCTGCCGCAAACCTGTCAGTATTCTGCCTGTTCCCCGTAAAAATATTTTTGGAAATTTGCAGAAAACCCTTGACATAGGGTGCACCCTATGCTATAATGTAACCACAGTAAGGGAAGACCTAAAAATAAAAAGGAGATAAACAAAATGGAAATCAAAATGGTCAAAAACCTCAACGACGTCGAGATTTATTGGGACTCGGCAGTTAATCTCATGGATGACGACCTTCGTGAAGAGCTCAACGGCGAGCTCGCCCCCTGCACGGAGCAGGAATTCTTCACCGCTTACGAAAAGGCACACGCTGAGAAATTCGGCGAGGAGTGGGAGCTCAGCAAGGAGAACCCGTGCTACTAAAGCACGGGTCGAGGTAAACCGAATGGCAATGACGCCTCAAGACAAATGGCAGGCCGAAAACGTGACGCGGTACGTCGTCAAGGTCGCGAAGAAAACAGAGGCTGACATCATAGAGCAGCTTGAAAAGCAGCCGAACAAGTCCGGCTACATCAAGACCCTCATAAGGGCCGACATTGAGAAAGGGAGACTGAAATGAAAAGAATAATCAGCGATTGCTTTGATCTAGGCAGTGAGCGTCTTTACGACGGCGAGCAGCTGCTGAAGGTCATCCGGGAATCCGGAGAATACACCGACCTCAGTAACGGCGTGACGATCAAGGGCACGGGCGATGGAAGATACTACAATGACGCGGATGATCTTGACCGCTACGCAGCGGTCTATGATTGGGACGAGGGCGAGCTCGTCGGATACGTACAGCTGTGACACAAAACTCTGTGTAATTAGCGCGCTTGCGAAAGCAGCAGAAAAGAGACACCGTTTTCGAGTGTCTCTTTTCTGTTGCTTTTACGTGATGCTCGCTATTTTGTTTTTGATGCTTCGGATACGCCGGTTTATGGTCTCCACGCTGCAGTTCTGTCGGTCCGCTATTTCCAGCAGCGACAGCCCGTCAGCGCGCATATTTAAAACCGCTTTTTCTTCGAGCGTAAACCCGCATTCAAGGATCAGCTTCTCCCGCAGTGCCGTCGGGAATTGCAGTTTCGATTTCTTCCCCGGTATCTGTAATTCGTCCAGTGTGCTCATCTGTGCCACCACCAGTCAAGGCTGAAAATATCAGCTCTACAAGATTCTCCGACTTCTCGTCCAAGCCGTTGATTCGACAAAATTCTTTGACGGTTGCAGTCACGTCAATCCCTCTTTCTTTGTCGGTTTACAAGGATTTTAAAAGTTGCGCCGGGTGCAGCCTACATCAGCCCCCCACGTAGGACTTCGGCTGCACGCGGCGCGTATAAACTCATGCCGCGGTGTTGGCCTCGTGATACCTCTCGTTGAGCTCCTTGACCGCGGCCTCGACGAGGGCGTGCAGCTCAGTGTCAGATACAACTATGCCCTTGTTGGCGAGTATCTCCGCCGCGGTCTTGAGAGCAACGGCAAGCTTGTCGTCCCCGTGGATGTCCTTGTAGACCTGCTCGACATAGTCAACAGTTGTCTTGGCGACCTTTTTGGCCGTGTCGGTCGTGATGTACTTGGCGGCAAGGTTTTTGAGGACGATGCCTATGTACCCAAAGATCATAATGACGATCGCCTTGACAATCTCCATGCCGTAGGTTGTGATTATCTCATTCATGTTTTTTTCTCCTTCCGTGCCCATCTGGGCACTTTTTTATTTGTGCGCCTCGATATTGAGGTGCTTCTCGATTTTGTCGATGGCTGCCGTCACGGGGCCGTTGCAGCCCTTCTCCTTTAGCCCTTTGAGACACGCCAGCACGCCATAGGTCAGCAGCGTCTGCTCGTCCTTGAGCAGTTTGATGTCTGCGTCCTGCGCGTTCTGGCGGTCGACCCAGTGCAGACCGCGGTTATAGTATTTGACGATTGCAACAATCGCCGTGATGACCGCACCCGCGGTCACGATGCTCTGCCAAGTGATATACATTTTATCCTCCGTGTTTAAGCGTTGAGCATGCTGTTAAATTATCTATCTCATGCCGCCTCACCCCCTTTGCAGCAGATCGCCCCACGTCATGACGCCGACCTCGCCGTCTATATCCAGCCATTGGCTAGCTTGATAACCCCTGACCGCCTCGACGGTTGCGGCGTCCATCGTGCCGGTAATGTCTCCGTCATAATAGCCGTATGCCCTCAGTAGATGTTGCACGGTGTTGACGGTGTGGTCTGTCATACCCTGCTTGAGCAGCGGCAGCGTGACGGAGTACCAATATGACGGCAGTATCACCCAGTCGTCTGTCACTATGCCTCCGCCCTCGGCGGTGTACCGCAGCACGCAGTCCCACGGGTAGTTGTAGTATGTGCGCTCGTATATCTCACGCCCGGTCTGGTCGCCGGTCTGCCCGCCGGTCGCTGTGCCACGCTCATTGATGCTTGCCTGTACGATGTGCCCGCCGCCGAGGGCAAGCGCCGTGTGTCTCGCATAGTTGAGCAGTACGTCTCCCTCCTGCACTCCTGCGCCGGTCGACAGGTTGACGGACGCGGTCACGTCCGCAAACCCCCGTCGCAGCATATCCCCGCGCATATCGCCGGTGTATGTGCACTCCAGCGGCACACCCGCCGCCTTGTAGGCGCTGATCACAAAGCTGCTGCAATCATAGTCCGCACCCCAGCGGTTGGTCTGGTCGTAGCCGTGACTGTCGTCGGCGGCCATCCTCCGCGCCCACGCTACGGCATTTTGAATGATGTTCATGCATCGTCCTCCTCGTACAGGATATCCACTCCATATGCTTCGGCAACAGCGTGTTCAAGCTTGCATCCTCTGGCATTCTCCCAGCCTTCGCAGAAATACGCCGCGTGGCAAAGGCTCATGTTCTCAAGGCTCTTAGCCAGGAACATCATTGGACGGTTGACAACGCCACGCGCCTCGCAGCTGTCCGGGCTGTACCACTCGTCCGTGAACAACGTGTTTACGACCTCATAGCCCAAACCCTCAAGCGCGGCTATTGCCCGCTCTCGCGTCGCTACAATTTCCTCTTCGGTCTTGCCGTTCATCGGCTGTGATAACATTGCTTTCATTCAGTAACCTCCTCCCCATACTCCACGCCGTACCAGTCAAACAGCGCCTTGACCTGCGCATTCTTAAGTATCTTCTTCTGCTGCCCCTGATTTAGCGCGTCATAGACCGTTTGCAGCGCGGATTTTGTGTCGGCAGCTACGGCTTCCGCCGCCACTGTCCACTTTCCTTTACTCATCGACCGTCACCCCCAGTACGTTCAAGGCTTCCTGCATGTCCTGTTTTTCTTCGTCCGTCCCGCCCTGCTTTATCTCTGCGATTTTGGCGAGGATAGCGTTTTTCCGTTCCTCTATCGTCATGATGTCACCCCCAGCGCAGCTTCTATCTCCGTCAGTGCGGATTCGTACTGTGCGAGCTGCTGGCGCTCGTATTCCCGCTGTGCCGCGTCGAGCTCTGCCCAATTGCGCCACGGGGAGATCATCTCGCCTGCAAACTCTACGCCGTCGTCACGTGTCCATGTCTGACCGGCGGGGACAAAGCGATATCCCTCGATGTACTCCGTGCACATGCCGTCAAAGGCATCGGTCTCTACCGTGGTCATCGTGCCATCATCCGTGACGTGGCACTTATAGTCGTTGTCTATGTAGATTGTCATTGGTCTCCTCCATTACTCAAGCCATATCTGATATACTCTCGCTTGCCGCGTTGCCAACGCACCTACAAAGAGATAGTAGCTGCCGGACAGTGCGGACACGTCGAGACGATACTCTGTGCGCACTCCTATCTGCGCCGAGGACGTCCCGATCTGCGCGACGGAGCTGTTATTCCCAATGCCGGTTTTTGTCGGCATGATATAACATAGCTGTCCCCCCGAGTTGCCGGTCACGGTCGCGTCTATCACGACCGTCTGGACGTCTGTCAAGTCCACAGCATTGACCGGGTTAGGCATGGCGCATTGCGGTGCGCCGGAGGGCGCACAATAAAAATTGTCTGCGTTATACGTCACAGCGCCGGAGTTTTGGCTCGCCGCCGTATACCCAAATGCCGCCGTCTGCTCCCAGCCGCCGGACAGCGCTGCGCATAGGTCGCCGTGACGATAGAGGTATTTCACCCCCCCCGCAGCACTGGTCATCCACACACGATTGATGACGACAAAGTCAGATACCCACGCGCAACGGATCAGGATGTATGCATCACCAGTGAGGTTTGAGATGTCCAGGTCGGCAGTCTTTTTGATGTTGGCCGTCACTGCGCCGACATTTTTTGATGCGAGATACGATGACTGCACTGTTGCTGCACGCGTCACGCCAAAATCTATGGAGGTCGTCTCTGTGACGTTTGGCGTAAACTCTACGTGCAGTGTCGTGTACTCCGTCAGATCGTAGGGGTCGATGATGTTGACGAAGCCCTTGTTAAATTTAAAACCGCCGTTATACTCGGATACGTAGCCGGACATGACGGCGGAGCTGCCGCTCGTGACCTCAAACATCGACACATTATCTCCGCCGTTGTATATGTCCGTACTCCAATCAGCCCACGCGCCGTTTTGGTACGTCTGTGCCGTCTTGCTCACCCACGCCCCGGACACATACTGCTGACAGCCGGTCGGGTACACCCACAGACCATTCTTTTTGATGGCATTAAATTCCACCGTCGATGTTGCGCCTGTTGCAAACCACACCATGCCCTCCACGGGGGACGTGGGCGCGGTCGGCGCGAACACATACGACGTGATCGGTGCGGTCGTGATGACGGCGATGGTGTTTTCCGCCGCCGTGGTCGGTAGGGCGGATTCTGACGCAACGGCAATGACCTTAAAATTAAGGTCGCTCCCGCCCCCGCCCATGATGGGGTAGCCAAATATCTCCGCCATGTCAATTTACCTCCGTGATTGAGACCTGCACGGTTATAGCCGCCATAGGCTTTGCGCCGACAGCATACACCGTGACCGTGCCGTTGTTGTTGCCGATGACGAGACCGTAGCCGCCCTCCATCGCCGCCGCCAGCACCGCCGCGCTGGGGTTGAGGTCAATGCGGGATTTTGCCGTGACGCCGGAAATCGTGACCGTCTGCGTGTACGGGTCATCGCCCGTCCACGATGCGACCGGCAGCGTGATACTCGCAGTCTTGACCTGCGCCTGTGCCCCGAGATTCGTGCGCGCTGCCGCTGCGGTCGCCGCGCCCGTGCCGCCAGCGGCTATTTCCAGCGGATCAGCTTCGAGCGCCGCCTCGATGTTGGTCTTGGTGACGTTCGCGTCGCTGCCCGGTGCACCGTCAGCTCCGGGATTGCCCTTGTCTCCCTTTGCACCTTTGAGATTTTTAAACGCAAACGCAAAATTCTTCGCGGTGTTTGTGCCGGACGCGGTCACGGTCGCCTCCGGCGTGCCAACATTGTTATCCACCGTGACGGTCACAGTGCCAAAGCCCGCCGCCGCGCCGTCCTTGCCGTTGGTCCCATTTGTGCCGTCTTTGCCCGCTGCTCCCGGCGGACCGGCAGCACCGCGGGAGGGCTTCCCTGTGTCCGTCGTGCCGAGATACCAGTTGCCGTTGGCCCCGATCGTCGGAGTAACGCCGTCCGCCCCGGGCGCGCCGTCCGCCCCGGGCGCGCCGGGCGCGCCCTGCAGCTTTCCGTTGTTCACCCACGCGCCCGCAACGCCGTCGTACACATAGATGTCATACGGCGCGGCGCTGCCGACACCGTATGCGTCGCCCGCTTCCGGCGATGTTACCGCCGCTTGCAGCGCCATAAGGCTGGCATAATAGCCCTTTATTACAAAGCCGTTTCCGGGCTCGCCCTTTTCTCCGGGGATGCCCTGTATTCCCTGTTCGCCGGTGCTGCCTTTATCGCCCTTTACACCCTTGAGATTCTTAAACTCAAACGTAAAATTCTTTGCGGTGGCGCTGCCGCTGGTGGTGACGTTGACTTCCGGCGTGCCGACGTTATTGTCCACCGTAGCGGTGACTGTTCCAAAGCCCGCCGCCGCGCCCGTGTCGCCTTTCGCGCCGGTCTCGCCGCGGGAGGGCTTCTCGGTGTCCGTCGTGCCGAGATACCAGTTGCCATTGTCGCCAATAGTCGGCGTGATGCCGTCCGACCCGCGAAGCTGCCCCTGCGACACCCAAGTGCCATTGTCGTACATATAGACGGTGTACGGCTCCGCCGTGCCGACATTGTACATGTCTCCCTGCTCCGCCGTGGACGGCAGGGCGGCAACCGTCGCCACCGTGCCGAGAATCTGCAAGCCTTTTCCCGGCGCGCCGTCTTCCCCCTGCTTGCCGTCCTGCCCCTGCGCACCGCGGGAAGCTATCAGCTGCCAATAGGCAGACGCGGCTGCCGGGCGCTCGCCTTTGTTTTTTCTCTTGGCGCAATAGCTGCTCCCGTCAACGCTGACGATGCTCAAGCGCTGATAGGTGACGTCCTCGCGCCATTCCCCGCAGGGGATGAATGTTACTTCGCCTAAATCCTTGCTCGGCATATTTCCCCTCCTTACGCCAGCCCGTAGGCCTTCAGCAAGCTGATCACGTCCGCCAGCGTGGACGATGAATACAGATACTTCTTGCTGCTCGGCGTCGCGCCGAAAAAGCCGAGGCTCTGGCAATTGCTTGACAGCGCGCCGGCGCTGCCCATTTGCATGTAATAGGTGCCGTTTTTTATCTGCGCAGGCGTCGGTATTGTCGGGCTGGGCACATTCGCCCATGCCGCGCCGCCGTTGGATTGCTTGGTCAAGACCTGCCCGCGTGATCCACCGGAGGGCAGCTCGGTCTTTTCATTCGCCCACTGCGTCCCGCTCGACGTGCGTTTCAGCACCTGCCCGGCCGACCCGCCGGACGGCAGTTCCTTGGTCTCATCCGACCATGCCGCACCGTTTTGCGTGCGGCGGAGCACCTGATTGATACCGCCGCCGGAGGGCAAGCCCCACGGCACGGCGGAGTTCGGATTTCCTATCGCATACTCGACCACGTATGTCCCGCTCATCTTGTGGATCTTCACACGGTCGCCAACCGCGAATCTCACCCCGGCGTTGCACTTGTAGTCCTTTTCGCGCGCCTCATCCTCGCCGTCGAATTTCAACACGAGCCCGCTCGCGCCGACACTGACAATCGTCGCCAGCTCGACCTCTACTTCTTCCTGTTCCTCGGTGGTCTCAACCTTTTCTTCGGATAATCCCTCGATCATACTGTGCTCACCGCCCTTTTTGCCGTATGCTTCATTGTTGCGCCGGCGGCGAGGGTCAGACTCCACGCCGTCTCCTCATACACGCCGCCGATGTCCCGGTTATTGATGCTTATAATATCGCCGATACCGTGTCCGCCCTCGGCAAAGGTCTCAAATGTCACGGTTTGCGTGGCAAACATGGATTCGTTCATCAGCTTATTCGCGTAAGCCTGCAGCTCCGTCTGTGACGCGATGTTGTTGACGATGTACCGCTGCGCTATCCTCATGCCGCGGCGGAACACCGACGTGCTGGACGACGCATTCTCGTTGACCGCCGTCGCGGTCATCGGCGTGCCGATTTCGGGGTTCGAGCAGACGCAAATGAATACATTAGGCTTGGCGAAAATGTCCGTCTCGGTCTTGCTGTTGGACAGCGCCGGGTTGAATACCTCCGGCGCGCCCATGTCGCCGTATACGTGCTCGATGCGCTTGGCGTCCACAGACTGATACGGCTCGACGCGCGCCATGCCGTCCACGTCAAACCAGATCGGGGCGTAATTTATCTCGCTCAGCAGCTGGTTGACTATCGTCAGATAGTCCGTGCCGACCTCCCAGTCCTCACGGTCGGTCTGCAGTGTCGCGGTGGAGGAGACGACGATGCGCAGGGATATTCCGCACTCGGTCAGCAACCCCTCGATAACGGATATGTACGGCGTGCCCGCCGCGTAGTGCAGCACGCTCTCCGTGCGGCGGCAGTTCAGCCGCCAGCAGCGGTCATAGGCCTCAACGCTGACGGTCGGCGAGTACTGCGTTGCGTCGGTCGTCACCGTCGCCGCGCGGAACACCCCAAGCGGGTATTCCGTGCCGTTGAGGATGAGAACGGGCTGAAGCTCGTCCGCCAATAAATCAGCCGCGGCGTTTTTATAAAAGCTGCCGTTCATGGCGGCCTTTATATCGCCGTCCTTGTCCCAATAAACAACCGGGTCGTCGCCCTCCGGCCACAAGAGCTCCGTCGCCGCCACGCCGTTTTTGAGCACCCGGACGCGGTACCGCACGTCCCTGGTGTCCATCAGTGCGGCGTGCTCGGCGAGGAGGCGCGCACGCATGTATGTATCGCTCACTGCGTCACCTCCAAGTGCCCCGCTTCCGTCAGCCGGAATTCCGGTCCGTCGTAATTGTCCGATGTGGTCATTATCAGATGGCCGGTCTCAAGGTCGATCTCGAAGCTTGCGGCGGCGGTCGTGGCGTAGCTCGCCACAGCGGAGACGCGGGTGAGCTTAAAGCTCGCGTCCGTGCGCACGCCTTGCGCCGTCAGTTCGACGCTGTTAAGGACGCCAATATAGTTTGACCCCTGCGGCGTTAAAACGCACACAAGCCGTCCTATGAGGCTTTCAAAGGCCTCTACGTCGCCGCGGTCGAAGAACACCGCCGAGCCGTCCATTGCCTCATCGTAAAACTCGCTTCTCTCCGCGACCGGGTGTGCATACCCCGGCACGTGCGTGAGCGTGACGTCGCGGGAATTTGCGCGGGCGACCTGCTGATTTCTCAACCCGCAGTAGCGGACGGTCAGCGTCGCGCCGCCCTCCATGTCGTATATCTCATAGTATCTGCGCTCGACCGTGACGACGACGGCGTCCGATAGCCCGTAATCGTTGCTGTCGTCATAGCAGCCGCGCACCTGATAGCGCACGCTGCCGTTGACCATCGGGTCGGTGTAATTCTTGACCACGGCGCGCCCGATGGCCTCAAGGTCGCGGTAGACAAGATAAAAATCATAGTCCCCGCTCGTGTCCCACCACAGCTCGCCGTGCTCTGCTGTCAGCGCGATTGCCGCACCGGGGGTGTTGGCAACGGTGATAATGACCGAGGCGGGCTTGCTCCACCGCCCGTATCCGTTCTGTGCACGGACGGTGATGGTGTGCTCGCCGTCGGCCAGATACGCCGTGCTTGTCCACGTCTTGCCCGTGCCATAGTATTTTTCCGTCGCACCGTCGACGCTTATCTCGTATGCCTGCTGCTCGCTCGTCTGCCACTTTATTGTCGGCTTGGGCGTGGTGTCCACAACGGTGATGATCGGCGTCGTGGGGGACGCGATGGAAATAAACTGCGCCGCGTCGCTCCATTCCCCTGCCGTGCCGTCGGCATTGTATGTGCGCACGCGCCAATACCACGTCCCGCTCGTCAGCGTGTTTTTCGGTATGGTGGCGTAAGTCTCCGCGCCGGTTACGGTCAAGAGATCTGTCCACGTCGTACCGTCGGTGCTCTTCTGCAGGTCGGCTTTCGTCTGCGCGCTGCCGGTGCTGATGATGTGCGACCACCTAAACACCGCCGCCTCGTCTGAATCTATCAGCGAGCTGACAGGGTAGATCACCTGCGCCGTGCTTGTCGCGTCCACAGTGGTAAAGCCGATCCACGACCCCCACCACCACGACACATTGTACCTGTCGACCGCAGTCCACGTGTATTCGTACTCCGCGCCGTCTGTTATCGTATTCGCAGGGAGGATATACCGCTTGTTGTCATTATCCGCGTCGACTTCGGTATAAGTCTCTGCGCCCTTTTTCCGATAGCGGAATTTTTTAAGTGTTACGCCAGCGCTGACGGTGCAGCTGAACGGCGCGTCCTTGAATCTATTGACGAACGCCCCGCTGCCCGGAGATGCAGACACAAACACGCCCGGCGTGACAGATACGTCTTTCCACGGCGTGGTGTCGCTGCCGCCGAAGGTGTCTGTAATGGCAAACTGTATCTCCATCGTGCCGGATGAGGTCGTTTCGGCGCGGAGGAGTGCACCTGCCAGCTCGTACTCAAGCTCCGTGCCGAGGTCTACCTCCTGATAGTCTGTCGTCCCTTTTGCCCGGTATCTAAATTTTACATTAGATATTTGCGGGGATTCGAGGCTATTATCGGTGCTGTTCTTGACCGATATGCGGAATAGGTTGGGCTGAGATCGTTGCGCCGCATAGGGCGGAGAATCATAGCTTGGAGCCCAGCCTCGACCATTTACGTATATTGCGTCAACGACTTTTTTTGCTTTGTTGCCAATCGCAAAACGCACGGATGACGGGATGGACATAGAGAGACCGTGCCCGGGCTCTAACATCAGCCCATTTTTGAGGATATCAAAGGCTGTCCCCGCGGCAAAGGATAGCGTAGCGGTTGCGGATGTTGCGCCATAACCAAGGCTAATGTTATCGTAGTATCCATTCGGAGCTCCGTACTCTCTGTACGTGACTGTGTTGGGGTCAAAGACCTTGCGAAGAGAGCCCACTTTGGATATGTAATAGGAGTCAACTCCGCCGGTCTGTGTCATGCTGCAAACAACTGTCACGCCGAGGATGTCGTACTTGTAGTAATCTTTTTGCGAAAATGCATATCGGACGAGCATCCAGCGCGCGCCCCGAGGGGCTGCATTATACCCTGGCAATTCCACCGTTGTCGTGCCGGGGGTGTGGTTATTGCTGTCTTCCTCTCCGGGGATAGAGCTAATTATTGCGTGCCCGTTTTCGGTTGCCGGATATGATAGAGCCGCCATCAGCTCACCCCCATTCTGCGCGTGACGCGGCGGTTGTTCGCGATCCGCGCCATGTCGTTTATCTCCTTGACGTTCTTCGCGTCGACCGTCATGTTGTAGTTATTGGTGACGTAGGTAGCGGCTCCGCGGCTGCTGCCGCTGCGCCACTCGTCCGCCTGGGACGCGGTCAGCACCGCCTCGTTGCGGTGGAGGCGCGCGGGAAAGTCGTCATACGGCACGCGGCTGAGTCCTTTTGCAAAGCTGTCGCCGGACGTGCTGTAGGTCTTGCCGGAGCTGCTTTCTTTCTCCGTCGTGTCCGTCCCGCCGAAAAGGTTTTTTATTGCCGTCTTTACCTTTACGGCGGCCTTGGCGATACCCTTGAGCAAGCCGTCTATCAGCGCCACGGCCATTCTACCGGCCACGACTACGATATCCGGGATATTTTCCACCAGCGTTTCCGCCAGCTTGGATATAACGTCCGGTCCCTTTTCCTGCATGACCTTTCCCAGAGATTCAAGTATGCGTTCTGCGACGGGCAGTAGATTTTTAAAAGCGGTCTCAAAAGTATCGACAAGCTCATCCGTGCGTGCGTCAAGGTCGGCGTTCTCGTCGCCCAGTGCGGTCAGCCAGTTTTCCCATGCGGCCTTAGCGGAGGAAACAGACCCTTGTATAGTCTCCGACGCCTCGGCGGCGGTCGTGCCGGTGATGCCCATCTGATCCTGCACAAGGTGGATAGCCTCAACAATGTCCGCGTAATTATCAATCTGATACTGCGTATTTTTTCCCTGCTGGGCGTTCAGCTCGTTTGCCGTGGCAAGCAGACGCTCCATCTCTTCTTTCGTGCCGCCGTAGCCAAGCTTGAGGTTGTCCAGCATGGTGTAATTCTGCTTTGAAAAGCCTTGATATGCATTCATAACGCTGGTCATGTCTGACCCCATTTTGTTCGCGTTATCTGACATATCTTTTATTGCCATATCGACCAGTTCCGCCGCCGCCTGTGTGTCCCCGCCGAGGGATGACACGGCTACTGCCGCGGTGGACGTCGCGACTTCCATGTATTTATTCATGGAGACACCGGCGTCCGTATACGCCGTTTTGGCATTATTAAACACTGCGGTTTGTGCTGCTATCAGTGCTTCATATTCATCTTTGATTTCATCGACGCTCTTGTTGACGCTGGCGGCATATTCCTCTATGTTTTTCCCGCCAGCGCCAAACAGCGTTTCGACGCCGCCGACAAGCTGCTCGTAATTGCCGTAAGCCTCCACGCTCTGCTTGCCCATCGTAACGACGGCAGTGCCGGTCGCGGTGATCGCCGCAGTCCCGACTTTCGCCGCCGCCTTTAAGCCTGTGGCAAGCTTGCCGCCGATGCCGCTGCCGACGCTCTGTGCCTTTCCGGCAGCGTCGCCGAGCTTTTTGTTGTAATCGCTGTCGTCCAAGACGAGCGTCGCGAATAGCTCAAATACGTTGATTCCGCTCGCCTCCTTCTTAGTCACTTTCCGGGGTTATCGTACCCCGCTCTATTAATCCCCGGAGTATTTCCTCCGGGTCGCTCTCCGGCGCTTCCGCCCCCGGGGCGATAATATCAATGTACCGCACATTCAGCCGACCAATGATTTTAAGCGCATCGGTCATATATACGCGAAATGCCGCTTCCTCCTGATTCCGCCGGTCTATGTCCGGAAAAATCAAGAGGAATGTCGGCACGGTCACTCTTGGCGCAGCGAGGAGGGCGTTTATCACGCGCTCTCGTCCCGCGCTGCGCATCAACTGAAAAAAGCTGTCACGCCCTCGTCGCTCATCATGCTCTTTACGCGGGCTATAAGCTCCCCGTAGGTCTCGCCGCGCAGGGTGTCGAGGGTTTCGCCAAAATAGGCACCGAGCAGGCCGAAAAGGTCGTCGCGGTGGTCACGGAGCAGCACCGGGACGAGCGCATTAATGCGGCGCAGTCCAAGCGCCTTTACCGTTGCGCGCGTCACGGTCTCTCCCTGCGGCTGGTCGCCCTGCGTGAGCGCATCTGTGACTTTGTCATCCGTCAGTATCGCGCCGAGGTAGGGCGTCATGGCGATAAGGCGGTCAAGCCCGTCGCCCGCGGGCAGTGCTGCAAGTTTCGGATATTCTTTCATGTTCTTCTCCTCATGACGTCGGTTCGTCTTCGCCCGCCGCGGCATATATCTCAAACGGCACGGTCGTGATGTCCGCCATGTCGTAGTACGCGGTGAACGTGAACGCGAAACTGGTCTTGTCTTTGTTCTTCGTCTGCACGTCAAAGCCGTCGGACGACCGGGAGTTCAGCATGTGGATGGCAAAATGGCCGCCTTTGGTGTCGCCGGTCTTCTCCCCGTAGTCGCCAACCAACCACAGGTCTGCGTAGTCGGACAGCTTTATGTCATTCCTCGGCACGATCTTGGTGGCGTCAGTGCCGTCAATGTCCCCGGCTGCCAGCAGCTTCGCCGCCAGCGCGGGCGTTATCGACACAAACGTCCCGCCCATCGTCGCCGTCCAAAAATCGCCCTTGATGAGCTGCTTTACCAGCTCCGGGCAGTTGTCAACGTCCGCGCCCCAGTTAATGGTGCTCTGCTTGGCGCTGAAATGGAAGCCCCCTGAGGACAAGCCAAGGATGTCGGAGCTTTTATAAGCCCCGGTTGCCGGGGTGAAGTCCTTCAGCAGGATCCCCGCGTTTATCGCCAGCTCTTTAAAGCCGTCGGGGCGCATTATCGTGTATCTCATGTTTTTTACCTCAATTCGGTGTCAAATACTCCGCGGTCACATTGATGTACCGACCGCGTATTTTATCATCGGCGGCGTCGCGCTGCGCTTGCGCAAAGTCCTCTCCGCGCCGGATGATCACCGCGCCGCCGTCGCAGGGCAGATACAGCCCGCCCAATCCTATTTTTTCGGATATTTCCCGCACTTTTGCGTTTATGACATCCTCCCGCTCGCCGTGGTACCACAGGTTGACCACGATTTGACGTGGGCCGTCGCCATAGGCGGCTATATTTGGCTCATACACGAGGTAGGGAAATGCCGTGTCCGCGTCCGCTTGTGTGGCGAATGCCGGAATGCCAAAGCCGGAGAAAAAACTGTACAGCGTTGCTTCTTTTGTCATGGCAGCGCCGCCAGTTCCCGCACGTTGTAGCGCGCGAATTGGAATGTTGCCACACCCGGTGTGGCAGGAAGCAGCGCGACGACGAGATAATACCTCCCGCTCGCCGCGCGCTGGAAAATATCCTGCTCGTCCAGCGTGACGTTTGCGGGCGTGGTGATCGTGCCGGTGTACTGCGCCGCGGCTTGCTGCGCCACGAGCTGCGCCGTCGGCGACAGCTCCGGGAACGCGGCGTCAAACTCCGCGCCGGGCGTGTAGGTGTTTATCATACCGCCCTCGCCGTCTGGCACTTTCGTCTTGTCCATGATGACGCATTTCTCGTAAAAAGTCTCGTAAAGGCTCATAGCTTCCTCCATCTGGCGAGCTTCGAGGCGTAGACGTTGCGCCACGTCAATGTCTGCTGCGCCCCGCTCCCGCTTGCGGCCGCCTTGGTATAGCTGTACCCGCCAAAGCTCTCTGATTGATAGGGGCTGGCGAGCGTGGCGGCGTTGGCCGCCTCCCACGCCTGTATCTCCTCCGCGATCTTTATCACCGCCGGGGGGATCGCCAGCGCCCACACTGCCCCCCGGAAGCTCTCCGGGGGAAGTACGTCGTCAGTATCACCTGCGCGGTGGATGCCGTCGGAAAACACGCTGCCTATTATCCGGTAATACTGACCGTCGGCGAGGTACGGCAGCGCGAGCTTGCCATCCGTGACGGTGTAGTTCCCGACGTGGACACCGCCCGGCGCGAGAAACCAGTTGTTGAGATACCCGCATACCTCGTCAAGCATATCGCACACGCTGCCGTCCTCCTTTATCAGGTCTTTGCCGTCACGGTCGCGGAGCCTGCGGCGGTCGCCGCGCCGAGTGTGTCCGCCTCGACGACGGTGATGGTCTTGCCGTTGGTGGCGGTCACGTCAGACGTGCCGTCCCAGGTGTCCCAGCCGGACACGTCGTCCCCTGCGGTTACAGTCGCGGCGGCTTCTCCAACCTTGTACTTGTACACGCTGCCTGCGCCCTTCGCAGGTGTCACAGTGAGCTTAGTCGTGCCGGAGGTCTTGCCGGCGGCGCTGGCAACGGTCAGCGTGCCGAGGGTGGTGTTGATCGCGCCGACGACAATGCCGTCTATCCGTTCGGCAAACAGCTCCATGCCGCAGATGACGGTGTCATTCGCGGTGAGGTTGTCGTAGTTCGGCTCCTCGTGTATGCCGATGTAGCCGGTTTCATCAGTCGTAAAACTGAATGCCTCGCTGATGTCGCCGTTGTTCGCGTCGATGTAGTAACATACGACGTTCCCCGCGGCGGTCGCGGCGATCTTGCCGCGCGGCACGGAGGAGTTGAAAAACGTGGTGCCGATGCCGAGGAAGTCCTGCACGTAGCGCATACCGAACGCAGTCTGCACCGAAATGTCGTGATCAGCGAGGTAATCCGCCACGTCAAGGGGATTCATGAAATACACGGCCTGTATCTCATCGTCCTCGAACAGCACCTGCAGCTGCCCCCACATGCGGGCAAGCGCCGCCTGGAAGTTCTTCGCCGACACGGTGGTCTCGCCGGTCATGAGAAAATCAAAAAAGTTCTTGCGGATGTTGCGCTGCATGTCTCTCAGCATTTCCGCCGTGGTGTCCTCGACCGCCTGGTCATAGCCGCGGTCGTTGATGGCCTCAATGCTCGTCCCCTTGCGCCATTTGAGCAGGGTGATCTCCTTGTAGGGGACCTCCTCCACTTCGTACTTGCTCAGAGGGATAGTCTCGCCTTCGCCGACGAGCCCGCTCTCAAGCTTGCCCTTGGCCTTGTAGCTCTTGAGGATGGTGCCGGGCGTTTTCTTTATTTTTCTGGTCGTGCCCAGCGCCTCCAGAAGCTTTTTGACGGAGTAACCGAACTGGTCGACAAACTCCATTTCGCGCACACGCGCGAGGTCAGATCTTTTTATCAGATTCGCATCTGCCATGTGTTATTCTCCTTTGTCTGCATTTATGATTTTTGCGTATTCCGCACGCCGGGCGTCGCGGTCGGGCATGGCGGCGATCTCCGCGCGGGTCTTTACCCCGGTCGGGTTATTCGCCGGAGGGTCCTCCACCTTGGCGCGCTGCGTGAATTTCTTTCCGACCAATCCCGCAAAGTCGCCCGCGACGAGCGCATCCAGCGCCGCGGTGTCCTTGAGGCTCTCGCCGTCCAGCTCCGCCGCGTCTATCTCCGCTCCCGCTCCGCGCATCGCTATATCAAGACCCTTGCCGGTGATGCCCTTGGTTTCAAAGTACTTGCGCACGGCGGCGGTCTTCGCCGCTCTGGTCTCTTTCTTGGTCTGGTCGGATTTGTACGACTCAAAAGCCGCGTGCTCATCATCGTACTTTTTCTTGTAGTCGTCCTTTTTCAGCGTCTCAAGCTCCGCCTGCGCGTCGGCGAGCTTATCCGCGTCGGCCTTATAGTCGTCGCGCTGCTTCTTGAGGGCGTCGGTGGTTTCGGTGTGCATTTCAATCACGCTGTCCACCTGTTCATCTGTCAGCCCCATTGCCTTGAGGGCTTTTCTCGTGAGTGCCATAAATATCTCCCCTTTTTCGGTTCTTCGGCGGGCGGTCTGCCCGCAGGAAATGTGCCGTATTCCCGCTTCTCCCGCTCCTTTGTCTGCTCCTCGGCGGCGTGCGTGCCGCAGGAGGCGGAAGAGCAAAAAATATAGCCCACAACTTACGTTGTGAGCTAATTTTAATATATAATTTTGGCTCTTGTGGCTCATCTTTTCAGCCGTCGTCGCGCAGGTATTCTTTGATGATCTCGATATAGTCCTTGGCGAATTTCTCGAACGTGTTTTTGAGGAAGCGGCGGGGCTTCTGCGGCACGCCAATGCGCCATTCGCCGGTCAACGGGTCTTTGTACGCCCATCGGCTTTTCAGCGTGCCCCCGCCGCCCGCGGCGTATTTGCCCGTGCCCTCGTGGACGTAGAGGAGATACTCAAGCGACGAGCCTACATACACCGCCTTTTCGTCCTCCGCCACTTGATGCGTGATGCTGGCGCGCCCGCGCCCGGTGTCCACAATGTCCGTGCCGGTCTCCGCCCATACCTCGGTCATCGCGTCCTTCACGTCGCCCTCAGCCTGTATGCCGACCGCCTCCAGCGCCGCGCGAATCTGCTCTGCCGCCGCGTTTTTGATGAGGTCGCTGTTATCAACAACGCGGATTTCAAGTCCCTTGCTCATCTTTGCCTTTTTTCTTCTTGGCTTCTTTTTCTTTCTCGTAGTTTTTCATAAACTCCTCGACCGTCATTCCGTCGATCAAAAAGCCCTGTTCTTCTGTGTCACATTTGCTTTGTTCCCATACTGCCATTTTTATTTCTCCTTTAATTTTATCATCCATACGACCGGTGATGCTTTTCCCACCGGCACTTTAACCGTTTCCCAGACATCTTCGGTCTTTTTTACGATCAGACCGCCGCCATACTCTACGGGCGTGTCAAATTTCTGCTGCATATCAAACTCGGCGTCCGACATCTGGCTATAATAGTCGTCCGTGCCGTATTTCTTCTTCATGCCGGCAATAAATGCATTGTACTCGTCTGTATAGGTTACTTCTGTTTTTCCTTTACTGACGAGCTGTTTCACCAGCTCGGTCTTCTGTGTTCCGCCTGTCTTGGTGATCTTGCTGATGGTATACTTCGTTCCGTGCATGTTGGACACGAGCACCTCCGCCTCGGTCGTGCCAAACACGGACAAATGCTGTACCGGCGTTCCATAGCTCGGATTCTCCAGCTCAAGCACGACGGATACCATACCAGATTTGTATTGCGAGTTGTCTTTTCCAAACCTCTGTGCAACTGTCTTCTTGCTTGACCAACTGGACAAGCTGCCGTCATCCACAAACTCTCTGCCGGCCGTCAGCTTGGAGACAAAATCCTCATCCATTGCGATACCGCGGTATACTTTGCCCTCATATTTCGGCGCGGCGACAATGTAATTATCAATATCGTCCGCCATTTTTGCAAATTCCGGCGTCGAGCGCTTTCTGATTTCTCTGTTTGCGCCGTAAAAATAGCATTTGGGATGTCCCGCAGTATCTCTTTCGTTTTGGCTGTCTCCACAAAGCGCATGAAGCGCATTTTCAGCTGTCTCATCGTCCAGATTCGCCAAGCGCTTTATATCCTCAAGGCGCTTCTGCTCCGCAGCTTCCTCGTAATATGCCGACCACTCCATAGTGTCAGACGCGGCAAGCTGCTCTTTCATTTTGTTGCCGTTATATTCGATTTTCGGCTTTTGAGGCTTGGCTTTGGGTGTTGCTGTTTCTAGTATACCATTATTTTCGGCGTTTGCAACTTCTTTTTCCTTTTTTTCTCTCCATTCTTCCCACGTTTCCCGGCTGCGCTCGTGCCCCTTGATTGTTGCTTTGATCGCGCAGCGGCAGTTGTAGATGTTCCAGCCGTGCGCGCCGAGCGAGCTGTCGCCGGGAAACATCAGCTTCTCCCCTCCGACGAGGAACGGCTCATCTATTCCCACGCGCTGCCCGTCGGCGTGTCCGTGCTCCGGGCGGGTATGTGCGTCGTGCGTCGCTATCCACTCCCGTGTCATTTCCACGCCCATGTCAGCCGCCGCCTTGTAGCTGGCGCTGCGCCCGCCGTTCTCGGCGGCCGTGGTCGCCGTGCGGGCGGCGCGGATGGCGCTCTCAATGCTCATATCGGTTATCCGCTCGCGCAGGTGCGCGGCGATCTGGCGGTTGCTCTCGCCCATCAATATCCCGCTCGTCACGCGCGAGGTTATCACCTTTCGCCCATAGTCAAGGTCTATTCCCCGGTTGACGGCTTTTTTCGGCGGGTAGTACGGCATCAGGTCCGGCTGCTCAACTATCAGACGGCGGACCGTGGTCTCGTCATAGAGCGTAAAGTCGATTCCCGCTCCGGCGCTCTCAAGCTCATAGGCGGCATAGTTTCGGTTGAGGGAGTAGATGCCGGGCGTGGCATCGTTTATGTATGACACCGCCACTTCATTCGCGTGCGTCGCCCGGTCGGCAAGCTTATCACGCAGGGCTTCAAAGCGCTTTCCGCGTCCTATCTGCGCAAGCCGCCATTGCTTATATTTTTCCTCGTCTATCTTCCCCGCGTCGAGCATGGCGCGCATTTCTTTGTCGCGGGCAGCAAATTTATCAAAATAGTCGTCTATGATTTCCTGCAGCTCCTGCGCGGAATCGTTGTACATCTTTCGGATGCGCGCCTCAAGCTCTGCCAGCTGCTCATCGGTCAGCTTCCGCCCCTTATCCATTCGGTTTTTCTGCATATCCCGCTCCTATGCTGTGAGGGAGACTGCCTTCAGTCTCCCCCGTTATCTATGCGCGTCATTTCGCCGCTTTCCATTATCTCAAGCCGTACCGCGACCTCATCCGGGGTCAAAAATGGAAGCTTTTTTAAGGCAAGGTCGTCCCCTATGAGATTCCAAGCCTCCATGATCATGTCCGTCTGTTCCTTCTGGTTGCTGATGCGGTTTCGCTTGAAGCTCGGCGTGGCGGCTTCTTCGTCCACACCCTGCAGGGCGAGCAGCGCGACAACCGCCTCGATGATTTGGTACTCAAAATCATCGGCCTCCTCATCCAAGGGCTGATACGCCGCGTCGATGTGGTCGTTGGTGTCCCCCGCCGCAATGGTGTGGACGTCCAAGCCGCCGAAGTCCTCATAAATTCCCGCCCGTATTTCGTCGAGGAACGCCTTTCGCGCCTCGAACGGTATCTGTTGAGTGTACGGGGACACGGCGTCGCCCTCGCCATCGTCAAATTCGGAGTTGACCGACGCAATGTGCTGCGTTTTTAGGCGGTTTCTAAAATCGGCGAGGTCTTTCTCGCTCATCCCTCCCGCTCGCTTGACGATCCAGTATATTTCTGCGCAATCCTGCAGGTTGTTCGCAAAGCCGGAACGGATGAGGTCAAAAGCGTCTATCTGCTCTCGCATACCCACGAGCGTGCTCTGCCGCAGCTCCGATCCGTACAGCGGGATTATTGGCAGCTTGCCATCCCAATTGTCCTCGCCGACGACCTCCATCTCGCCGGTCAGCTCCACCGTGCGCAGCGTGACCTTGTAAGCCGTGTATTTTTCTCTGTCCGGCGGTATGATCTCCGGCTGTTCGCCGTTGCGATAGATAAACTTCTTGTAGCCGTTCTCCGTGTACAGCACAGCTATCAGCGGCTTATCCTTTGACAGCCGCCAGAATCGGATTCCCGCTCGCACAACCCCGGTCTCCTCATCCGGGAACGGCTTGAATTCTGTCACCGGGAAGATGTGCATTTGCCGCCCATCCCAGAAGATGAACGACCGTCCATGCTTCAACGCTTTGTACGCCGCTTTTTTTATTAGCACGTCGGCATTCCTGCCGAGCTTTGCCTTCGTCTCCTCGTCTGTAAACGTCAAGCCGTTGCCCAATGAGTACATATTCCGCTGGGTATTCAGCCTGTGAAAAAAGTTTGAGCATATTTTGTTGTTTGCAGCAGTGATGTCCACGATGCGCAGCCCGGTCACGTCCATAATGGTCTGGACATACTTGCATATCGTGGTGTTGCGCTTGCGGTCGTATTCGTCCGCGGTCGTGGCCGTGGTGTATTCCGCGCTGTTTTCGTGTTCGCTTATTGCGCGGCGCACAAAATCAGCGAGGTTTCCTTTCTTTTCCGCCGCTTCGAAATCCTGAAATGTCAAAAAGCTCATAGGTATCTCCCTCTAAAAATCGCAAGCACGCTGTCCTGCGTGTCCTTGTAGGCGCTGCGCAGTAAGGCGCGCAGGATCGTGTATGCGAAATATCGCACATCGTCCATCGCGTGGTCGTTTTCTTTGATGACTGCGTCGGTCGTCGCTTTCTCGTTCCAGCGGTAAAGCCCAAACTCCCGGCGGCAGTCGGTGCAGTCGACGTGTATATTTATCAAACCAGCCTTCAGGCACGCCGCCGTGAAGCGTATGCCGTCCAGCACGTCATTGTTCGCTTTTTTTACCTTAAAACGCTTTTTTTTGCGTATCAGCGTTATAAAAGACGCGGCGGACGGGTCTATCACAATGCAGCTTATCTCCCGCCCGGCGGCGAGCTGCTCCACTTTGGTGTAATACTCATCGTCCGTCAGCTGCTCCCGCTCCGCGCGCCCAGAATAGTAAAATTCCTTTTCACGCTGCGCCGCGCGGCCGTCCCACGACCACAGCCCCGCCGAAAAGGCGTTATACGTGCCGTAGTCTATGGATATAAACCACCGCGTGGGATTCTCCACATGGCTGTCTTTGATGTTTTCCGCCGTGAATTCCGTGTACACAAGCCCCTCGGCCACGCACCACTCTCCGAGGATGAAGCGCTGATAGAACACACCGACGTACATGCCGCGGTATCGCTCTTTTGTCTCCTCGCTCAAGGACAGGTTGTCATTCATCGTGAAATGCAGGTACAACAACCGTTTCCCGCTCGTCTCGCCAAGCTGATCTATCCAATTTTTCTTGAACCAATGCTCCGGGCTGTCCGGGTTGCAGTTAAACCAAAACTTGGCCCCCTCGACCGAGCATCGCGCCGTCGCCTGGTTGACGAAGCTCTCCGGCATGAGCGCGACCTCGTCAAAAAGCACTCCCGCAAGAGTGATGCCCTGTACAAGGTCTTGGCTGCGCTCATCTTTGCCGCCGAAGATAAAAAAATAATTTGCGGTCTTGCCACGCCTGATCTCGACGTAGTTGTCTGCCCGATGGTCAACGTACCTGTATCCGCGCGTTCTCAGCATTCGCTTCAACGGATTCAGCACATTCCGACGGAAGCTGCCTATCGTTTTCCCGCACATTCCGAAATTCTCATCCCGGAATGTCTCCATCGCCCACATGACATAAGACAGCGCCATCGACACCGTCTTCCCGCTTCTTATCGCGCCATCCGCGATGATGCCCTCGTATTCCGACACTCCGCTCGACGGCAGCCACCATGTCAAAACCTGCTGCTGCTTAACGGAGAATGGCTTAAACTTGAAACCGGCGCTTTTTACGCTTTTTCTTGCCATACGCTCGCCGCCTTTTCGTTCAGCGCCTCGAGGAAATTATCATCCTCCAACAGTTCCTGCGTCTCGGTTATGATCTCGCGCCATACCTCCGGCTTGCGGTTTTTGAGCCAGAAGATGATGGCGGCGACGTCCGGCGGCATGGTTTTCTCGATCACGGTTATCTTCGCCGTCCCGTTCTTGATGCCGTTTACCGTCCCCTCGCGCTTTGTCTCGGTGTATGTATACCCCAGCGCGCGCTTCAGGAGGGCGTTCTCTACCTTGACATCAACGACCTCTTTCCCGTCTGCGACCGCCGCGGCCAACGCCGGGAAGCGGCGCTTCCACTCGTAGTATGTGGATTCGACCACGCCCATCTTGTCCGCCAGCTGCTTATCAGTCAGCCCGTCACGCGCCCACGCGCCGAGGAGCTCAAGCCCGCTCGGTGTCAGCCACTTTGCATATTTGCCGCGCTGCCCCGGCTGGGCGGCGCTGGTCTTTTTCTTTTTCCCTGCGATGGCAGCTCCCCTCCTGTCAGTTTTCTCAGCCCCCGCATTGCTCCGGCGGTATCTCCCGCGCGGAGCTGTCCTTTTATCGTTTTATACTGCTGGCGCGTCAACATCGGACGGCAGCGCTCCAGCTCACGCCACTCATTCATTCAGCAGCACCGCCCGCTCGCCGGTGAATTTCTCCCACCGATCAATTATCACATCGACGTAGTGAGGGTCAAACTCCATGCAGTAGGCGTGCCGCCCGTTTTGCTGCGCCGCGATTATCGCCGTGCCGCTCCCCGCAAACAAATCAAGCACATTGTCGCCGGGATGGCTGGAGCACTGCATCTGGTAGTCAAAAAGCCGCACCGGCTTCATTGTCGGGTGCTCTTTGCTTTTTTGCGGCTTTGGGAATTCTAACACCGTGCTTTGTTTGCGATTCTTGAAAAAATAATGCCTCCCACCATCGCGCCAGCCATAAAGGCAGGGCTGGTGTTCGTCGCCGAGCGGCATGTCGTCTTCTGTGATCTCACGCTCACCGTACAGACACGGCTCGTGCTTCCACTGGTAGTCCTGCCGCCCCATCACGATCTGGTTTTTGACCCATATCAGGCACTGCCGGATGCGCAGCCCCGCGTCTATGCACGCGCCGCGGAAGTTGTACCCCTCCGAATCCGCGTGCCAGATATAAAAGCCCGCTCCGGGCTTCATCACGGCAACGGCATTCTTAAACGCCGCCGTCAGAAACGCACGAAACTTCTCGTCGCTCATGTTGTCATTCTGGATTTTACCCGCAGTGCCCTCATAGTCCACGTTGTACGGCGGATCAGTCAGCAGCAGATCCATTTTCGTTTCTGCACACAGCCGCGCAACATCCTCCCGGACAGTGCTGTCCCCACACATCAGCCTGTGCCCCCCAATTGGTAAATATCGCCTAAGTGCGACTTGGGGTCTTCCGGCAGCTCCGGCACATAGTTGTCCTCCATGACCGCCGCGCTCACTTCGTCGTCAAAGCCAAAATCAAAATCAAACGCGGAGAGGTCGATGTGCTTTAGCTCTTCTGCCAGCACGTCCATGTCCCACGGGGATTCCGCCGACTTGTTGTCGACGATTCTAAACTCTGCGACCTCCTCCGGCGTCAGATCGTCCGCCAAAACGCAGGGCACAGGCTGCTCTCTCATCACGTTTGACCGCTGTGCCGCCTGTACGCGCCCGTGTCCGCAGATGATCACTCCCTCGCGGTCTATTACCACTGGTTGCTTCCAGCCGTAACGTTCCAAGCTCGCGGCAATGTTGGCCAACTGCGTTTCCGGGTGTGTTTTCGCGTTGGCCTCGTATGGTATCAGCTCGTCGAGCTGCTTATAGACGATGTTCATTTTCGCCATGATTTTTTTCTCCTTTTTTATGGACTCCGATTTCTCCGATTTCGTTTACCCGCGCAGCTTTCCGCTCGCGGGTGCGAAAAATGCCCGTCTGTCCGGGCTGTCAAGCGTCTTTCCGCTTTGCCGTCAAAAGGAGGTGAATGAAAGAAAGCAAGACGACCTTCTGACTGTATGATACTCGATTCTTTTGGCTTTTGTGGCTCATTTTTTGCAGCGGTCTACAAGCCCTAGATTTTGGGCGACAAGCCGGAGGAAATCTCGATGCCAGCGCTTGGCTGTCGCCTCCGACACGCCCGTCAGCACGAGCGCCGCGCCGGGAATGCTGTACCGGGTGTTTGCCCAGTATATTAGCCGCACCAGCTCAAGCCGCGCTTCCGCGTCCGTGCAGCTTTCCCTCGTCTGCCGCACGGCTTTGTCTATCGCCCGGTTTTCCGCCGGGCGCTGACAGCTCGGGTAGCGGTAGAGCGTCCGCTTGACGTACCCCCACCAGTCATATCGGGGTTTGCTCATCGCGCCGCCCTCCTCACATCTTGCCGGTCATGGCAAGATCGAGGCTGTCAAAGGTCTCCTGCGTCCAGCCGTAGTCTTTCGTGTTCTCCCGCTCAGCCTCCGTCCGGCGGAACTTGGGTACAGTGCTGGCGGCGAGCTGTGCCTTTATCTCAGCGCGCTCCTCCGGCGTGCGCTTATCCTTGACCGGGTCATAGTAATACTCGGTCAGTGCCCCGGCAAAATCGCATAGCCCACACCTTCCTATCCCGGCGTGGGAGTATTCTGCCGGTACTTCTTTCAGCCTGTACAGCAGATTCATTTTCCTGTGGCACTCGGCGCACAGCTTATCGTACACAAGGCTTTTCTGTTTCATTCTTCGCTCCTTTCTGCGGCGGCTCGCCGCTGTTTCCGCCCCCCGCGCTTTTGCGGGCGGGGCAATATGATCTGACGACCTCTGACGGTCGGCTTACAAGGCAATATGCAGCGTATGTAGGTACTCACCGCGCGCCCGTCCTCATCGTCGAGCCGCTCAAAAGCTGTCTGACGCGCGGTCGGGATGATCTCTATCTCCTCGACGTTATCAACAGGGGTCGGCTCGGTGTATATCGGCTTCTCAAGATTACCGCGGGACGTGCTCCACGTATTCTCCCCGCGAGGGCGGCCATGGACGTTATCGACGAGATAGACCGCAAGCGCCGTGTGATCCGCGCGCCCGTCTATCGGCTCAATGCTGACACCGTTCGGCGTCGGCCAAATATCGCGCAGCATGTCCCAGGAGCAATCCTCGATCACGATGTGATGATGGAGACGTGCCGGGCAGTCCTCGGTCGGATTCCAGTTAGCGTTGACGAGCACCATACGGGGATTCCGTCCGTTGGCAGCCTTAAAGGCCGCACGCAGCGTCCGGCAGAATTTCTTTCCGCTCTCCTTCAATGCCTCATAATCAGCCGGGAGATGAGCATCGTCATATTTCAGCGTGACGAGCAGCCAGCCCTTGCCTATATTCGCATTCAGTATCCGGGCGAGCTGCTTTTTCTTCTCGATCTCATTCTGGCGGATCTTCCTCTCGGAGGTATTCCCGGCTATCCTCTGTCCGCGGGGCTTCTTGACGTTCGGTCGGGCATTCATCCACGTCCTTTTGACCTCCACCACAGAGCCGCTGATTATTTTATATTCCATTGCGATCCTCATCCTTTCCTCCCGCGTCCTTATCTTAGCCTCTTAAAAGTCTTACAAGAAACGCACGCGCGCGTTTCTTTTTCCCGCTCATCGCACGCGGGTGTTTTCCTCTCGCGCGCGAATTGTATATAAGGTAGATTAAAGGTACAAAATGATCTCGAAGCCGTCCGCGACGCGCGCGGGCGCTTTCCAAATCATTCTATTTTGTTCTCTGTGCCCCGCCGCGTATATGCGGCGGGGCTTGTCTCAGTCGCCCATGCGGTCGACCGCCTCCGCGTCCATCCAGTCGGGATCAAATGTCTCCCTGTCCGTGCACGTCCGGGCGATCTCCCGGACGCGGTGGACGATGCCGGCGGCGGCATCGATGATAATGCCGGGGCTGATAATCACGGCGGTGACGATACCCAGTGCCACCGCCGCCGTTTGGGCTACGCTCAGCGGTGCAAGGAGGTCAATCATCGTCTGCATGACTGTCGTCTTCCTCCATCCTTGGCACTGTCGGGAGCTGCATCCAATGTGTAACCTTGCAGTCTATCGGGTTGTTGTAAACATCATCTGGCGTAAACTGCCGATTTTCCCACCATCCTTTCGGTACAAAATAGTCGTCATGTTCTTCGCTGTACGTCGCGTAGTTGTCCAGATCGTACCAGTTCCAAATACTATCTCGTGCCAACACCGTTCCATCTTCATAGATTGCCGGGCACACAAAGCGATAACCACTTCGTACACATACCGCTAAAACCTCTGTCTCACTCTTAGGGGGCTTGTCCTTAACTCTGGTCCAATTCGCGGGCACAACATCAGCGGCGGGCATGCTGTCGATGGCGCATTTCCGCACTACCGCGATTGGGTTTGCCCAGCATACGCCCTGCCAGTTTTCGTATTCAATCTTTTTCCGGTCTATGTATTCACTCATCGCCGCCCGCCTCCTCGACTACCTCAATGTATGCAGCCTCCAGTATCTCGCCGAGGCAGTCAAGTTCACTGCTGCCGACATAGTCGCCCGCGGCGTCGTAATAGGTATACGCTGTGTACGGGCGGGCTTTTATTCCCGTGTACTCTTCAAGCAAGCGGTGATACTCCTGCATGTCATTGGACATCGCTTCGACCAGTTCGTTCTTCTGCTGGATCGTAATGTATTCAGCCATCGCCGTCCGCCTCCTTTGCGTTTCTTAATCGTTCTTCTAGTCGCGCGAGTTTGGCATTGTACCACCATATCACACGGTCTTCTACATCGTGCAGTAGCTCCATTTGGCTCAGCATGATATACACGTCGGCCATCTCCTCAGCGATAGCGTCAGTGTTATCCTTCCCCCGTGCGTGTTTGCAAAGCTCCTTTGTCAGCTCGGCCATTTCTTCCATGACCATCAGCGTCTGTGCCTCCGCGCCGAAAGTCTCAAGCGCGGCGGACAATATTTCTTTTTCTGTCATCGGTCGTCGAGCACCTCCCCGGTGTGTGGGTCGACGGCGGGGATGTAAACCAAGCGGTTCACGATGTTCTGCATTTCCCCAGTGAGGTTGCCGAATATCGTTCTCATCGTCTCGGCATCTTCCTGCTTGAATTCAAACGGCGCTATCACGGCAGAAACGAACATCCCGCTCTTGCCGACTATGTATTTCTTTCCGCCCTTAGTGTAGCGCAGATAAAGGCGCGCCTCATCCTCGTCGGCGAAATACGGCTTGGTGAGAGACGCATTAATGAATCCGATTCTGCCGTCCTCTGTCGTCCATGCGTCTATGGTTTTTCCTCCGTGGAGGAATCTCAGCACCACATTGGTCAATGCCTCCTCGCCGCTGACCGTGTCGCTGAGGTCGTAGTAATCTTCCAGCTCCAGCCGCAGGGTCCTGATTGCCTCTTGCTTTGCCTCGTCGAAGTCCAGCACTGCCGCGACTGTGTCTGTGTCCAGCTCCGGCAGTCCGTACACGGGATAGTACGCATACCCATTCCCCAGCCACTGCGTACCGTTGACATCTGATATGCTGATTCTGTTCGTGCTCGCGCACAGTTTTGCTATGTCCTTGAGCTTCATGCGGATACCTCCTTTTTGCATTTGTCCAGCACCGCCGTGACGGCGGCGCGGAGCTTTGTCCCGGTCTCGGCGTCTGCCGAGTTTATAAGCGCGACCATTGTGGAGAATTCCCTCTGCACGGCCTCAAAGTGCACTTTGAATACCGCGACCGTCGGGTCTGCCGTCTTGAGCTGCTGCTCAAGCTCCGCGGCGCGAGCCTCGGCGGCCTCCGCCGCCCCCGCAAACTGTGCACGCAGCTTGTCCATGACCTTCTGCGGCACTTCCGGGTTATCCTTGAGCTGCTGCAAATCCCGCCGGGCGGCTTCCGCCTCCGCCTTGGCGTCGGCAAGTGCCTTCTCCGCCGCCTTTTTATCCTTGTCTGAGAGCTTCACGGCTTTCTCGGCGGCCTTAGTCTGCTTTTTCAAACGGGCAAGCTCTTCCGCGGCGGTCTTCTCACCCTCGGCACGCCCGCGCTCAAGCGCCGTCTCAAGCTCTGCTCTCTGGTCACGCGCGACAGCGGACAGCGCTTCGTATTTGTCCGCGAGCGCATCCAGCGCTTCATGCGCTTCCCGGCTCTCGTCCTCCGCCTCCCTCTTCTCGCGCAGCAGCTTCTCCATTTCGCGCACACTTATTTCCGATACATTGTTCTCTTTTACGAACTCCTCCCGCTCACTTTCCGGCACGGAAATCAGCAGGTAGAGCTTGGATACCGGCAAATCCGAATACGTTTTCGTATTTATCTCCGGTCCGAAAAGGCTCTTTTGACTGTCCCCGAACTCCCGGTACACCGCCATCAGCTTCTGCGCCGTCCTGTCTGTCCAGCCAAACTCATCCTTGAGCCACGGCAGGAACTCGCCGTGGTCTAAAAGCTCCTTCGCCTCGCACAGTCTCTCCCCTATTTTGAGTGCACCCTGCGCTGCGTACTGCTGCACATCGTTCTGTATGTAACGTATTTCTGAGGTTATCGTATTGATGTCCCGCACCGGGACGGTTATCGCCGTCTCATTCATGACGCCTTTGCCTCCTCGAATTCCTTTGTCTTTTTGATGTTTATTTTCGGTGTACCGTCCTCATCCCGCGGGCTGCCCTTTTTCAGCCAGTCAAGCCACGGTTCCAAAAGCCACGCCATGGTTTCCTGCGGGTCTGGCATTTTTGTGCCGTGCACGTGCTCATTGCGGTATCCGTGTATTTGGTGCAGATCGTTTCCGCGCATCTCTATCGTGTAAAGTGACGCATCCGGGGCGTCGCAGCGGCGCAGGAAGAGTATTGTGCATTGGCCAAGCATATGCCTCTGGGCATAACCGGCGACGCAATGCTCCAGCGCCGCCCCCTCCGCCGTTATCTCCCGCTCATCTTCGGCGATGCGGATGAGGTACCCGCCGCCCTCGATATTGTACTTCTTTCTCCACGCATTTAGCCTCTTCACAGCGGCGGCCTTTCGTTCCATCGCTGAGGCCTCTTCTTCCCGGCGAGCCTTCGCCGTTATTTCCTCTGCCGCCGTGTCGTGCCGTGTCTTTATGTCGCGTGGCCAAAGCACAGTTGTGTTTGCCAGATTCCAGCCAAGCATAACGGCCATATCCCAATAATCCAGCAGCCAGTGCAGCGTCCGAGCGTGGCCGTTTTGCGGCGGAAGCGCCGCCCCCTGCTTGCCGATGTAGTGCAGCAGCTTTTCGGCCGTGACCTGCCGCGCCATGCAGGCGCGCCGCACATCGGAAAGGCACGCGGAAATTCCGTCAAGGTCGATAACCGCGTTGATGTCCCGGCAAAGCCCCGCCTTTTTCAGCCGCTTGTATTCGGCCACCACGACGGTCGACCGGCAAGCGCGGTTTGTCAGCACCCGGTATTCCGGCTTTGTCAACCCGAATGCCGCCGCGCCCGGCGCGGGCGAATCCCAATCAAACGCTGCGGCATTCTTCCGTGCCCCGCTGACCATGTCGCTTACAATGTTGCGCCACCCGGTTTTTATCAGCATCTCTATTTGCCTCGGGTAGATGCTGCATACCGCCAGATAACGCATGAGTTCGCCGTGCAGCTCCACCCGTGCCTCGCACCAGTCGTTGGCGTGCGGCGCTCGGTATTGGGTGTAGCCGCAGTATCTAAAGCGGCTTTTGTCCAACTCCTCAAGCCCTATCACCGCATACTGGTCGTACTTAAACCACAGCCACGACCCGCTCGTAAATGGCTCTCGGATGGTAGGTTTTTTTGGGTCATATTTGCCGTCCAGCTCTGCGTAGTCGTAATCGCGCCAGCTATAAAAATGCGCGTATTGTCTGGCGCGGCCGTCCGTAAAGCGGTACGCCCCGACAAGGTCAAAGAGCGGCGCTCCGGCCAAGTCGTCCCCGTCGGTGTAGGTCTTTTTGACCCAATATGCGCGGGCGTATATGTCACCGTCCCGCTCGCGGAGGATCACCGCCGGGCGGTACTCGGTCAAATTGTCCCTGTTGCCCTTGCCAAGGCTTTTTACAGTCGCCTTTCGCCCGCAAAACGGGCAGGGGATATAATCGTTGTGCCGCATATCTAAGAGTGCCGCATCCGCCGCACTCATCGTCCTTTGCAGCGCTGCGCGCCCCTCGTGTCGGTGGCAGCAGCTTGTCCATACTTCTATGTACTTCCCCCGGCTCCTCCGCCGGTAGAAGATGTACGGCTTAAACCATGTGTTGATCTCAGCCTCTATCTTCTCTGTGTCGCCAAGCGGCGGGAAGTCCTCGATCGTGTCCGGCCACGGGGCTGTCAGTCTATCGTACATCCCCCGCGCCCCCTTACAGGAATGCCGACAGGTCGAGGATCAGCCCGTCGCCGCCGTTGTCCGTGCCCTTCCGCGCGTCGCCGATGAGATCGATGCACATCGTCACGCGGATCCTCGCGCCGGGAAAATAGAAATCCACGGCGCGGCTATATGCGTCAAGGTCGCTGAGGCTCTTGCCGACGCCCTTGGCGACGGCAGCCATGCACTTATCAAAGCTGCCGCCGTCAATGACGGCCTGCGCAAACTCCTCATCCTGCTGCGCGAAGTCCAGCAGTGCCTCCAGCACCGCGTCCTTCATGCACTCGGCGTGGGTGCTGTACTTCCCCTCCGCCGCCTCTTTCTTCAGCTTGGCTTCCGCCTCTTCAAATTTGGTCATTTTGCAAATCTCCTTCATTCTCTTTATATCGTGCGCGGCGGAGTGCCACCCTCGCGCCAGCCGCGCCGGCGGCGCCAGTCGTCGTCTATCAGCTGCTGCATCTTCCGACTGCTCTTGATGTACTCCTCACCGTCGGCGCACTCGGCACACTTGCGCTTTGACTTATGGGTGCAGCCGATACATGGACATATCATCAGCTGTCACCCCTCGTTTTTGGGCAGATAACCGCTGCGCTGCCGCCAGTGGTACACCGTGTGCGGATTGCAGCCCAGCGCCGCGGCGATCTGCTGGTCAGTCGCGCCGTCACCATACAGCTCGCGTGCACGGTCCCAATCGTATTTTGTCTTGCCGCCGCAGTTGCTGCGCGCACGGTCCACGTCCTTCTTCGGATTCGAGCCGGGGAACTGCAGCGGCTCCAGCGTCGCCATGACGCGCCGCCCCTTCTTGTACAGCGGGCAGTTTGCCGGGTCGAGCTGCTCGGGCGGGAGCTGTCCCGTCCGGGTCTTGCCGGTTATGCCGGCGTAGTTGCAGCCGTAAGGGCTCCATGCCGGCATGTGATATTTGCAGGTCTTGTGCTTGCACTCGTGTTTGTGGTATGTGTAGCTCATGGCTTCCTCCTATATCCGCGCGCGGATGTCTTCCGGCGTCCAGCTCGTATTCACAAGCAGATCCTCACACCACGCGCTCTTAAAAAACGCCTCGATCTCCGCCATGCTGATATAGTCGCCCAGATGCCACATGTCCCGCTTGCCCGACTTCCGCAGCCGGCGCAGATCGCGCGCGGTCTGGTCAAATATTGCGACGGCGAGACACTCAATGCCCGTCGCGTTCACGCCCCGCGTATCTGCGAGGTCGATCATGTCGCTGCTTCTGTGTCTTGACATATCAGTACCCCGCGCGCTCCTGCGCCAGACGCGCCGACCATTCCCGCAGCCCCGCGATGTCGACGTATACACGCCCGCCGAGGCGGTACGCCGGGAAGTCCGCGCGGTTTATGTAGTTGTACATCGTCGCACGGCTGACGCCCATCGCGGCAGCGGCTTCCGTCACGTTATACGCGACCCGCTCGACCGTTCTTTTTTCTTCGTCCACGGTTTTCCCTCCTCAAAAGCTGCACTGAGCGATGATCTCGCCCTGCGGATTGCGCAGCGTCAAACGTTTTATGTCCGGGCTCGTGTCCACCGCCGCAATGATCAGCGACTTATAGACCTTCTTCGCGGCGTAAACGTCGCTGATGGTGATGCTCTCGACGTTCTCCACGCCGAAATGCTTTATCTCGATTGAATACATATCCCGCTCCTCATTTTTTGATAAGTAAAGCGCGCCCCGCTCTGCATTCTTCCTCCGGGCTTGCGACCGGCATCGGCTGCATTAGGGAGGGCGGGGCTTATTCGCCCCGCTCGGCGGGATGTTCCGTCTGGTGCTGCTTCTTGGCCGCCTCCATGGCGTCAAGAGCCATTATTGCGCCATCAAGACGATCATAAAATTTATCCTGCAGCTCCTGCGGCAGCATCGTGATGTTCTTAAACATCTTTTCCTCTTTTTCGCTCATTGTCGTGTTCTCCTTTCTTGCCCTCCCGCTCCCGCTGTGTTATATTGGGGCGAAAGGTGGTGTTTTTTTGTGATATCTAAACGTGACCGCGACAAGGCCATGACGGCCATCCGCGATTATTACGACCGGCACCCCGCCGGGCACACGATCGATGCGTCTTTTCTTCGCGCCGTTTGCGGCCTTGACCCCGCGCGGGCGGAGGAAACAGTGCGCGTCCTTGTCGCCCTGGGCTTGATAACCTACGTGCCGGACCCCGGCGACAAGGAGCCTTGTATCCGCCTCACGCCCAGCGGTCAGACATACGCCGAGTTGCAAGCCGACCTGCAAGCCGCCGCGCGCAAGGCCACACGCCAATTTGCCATCTCAACCGCTCTCTCCGTCGTGGCCCTGCTCATTGCCCTCTTTGACCTCTTCAAGGGCTGCCTGCTCTAGTTCGTTATCTTTGCATATCCAATAGTGCCCGCCGTCCAGATCTGACACCTTCCGCGCGTGCGGACACAAGCCCGGCGGCGTTGAGCATGGCGCAAACAGTGATGCCCGCTCTGCCTTCTGGTAGTAGTACCTTCTCAATTCCTCGGCTTCTTTGAGCGCTTTTCTGGCGTCCCTGCCCAATAAAAACGCCGCGACGCTCATGCCCAGCGCGAACACGAGCCACAGTATTGCCACAATCCTCAACACTATCTCGGTCATTTTCCACATCCTCCTTTTCCGCTTGATTCGTTTTCTCCAGCTCACCTTGAGTATAATCCATGTTAAGCGGATTGTCAAGCGTTATTTTCAAGTTTAGTTGGATTATTTTCTTGACATTTTTCAAGAGTGCCCTTATAATACTTCGTGAAAGGGGGTGAAACTGCTGGACACCATCGGTGAAAGAATACGACATCTCAGGAAAGACACTTTGAAATTGACGCTTGTCGAGGCAAGCGCTCGCCTCGGGATTTCAAACCAGTCTCTCAGCGCAATCGAAACCGGGAAGAACAATCCCAGCGTTCAGACTATCCGTTCCATCTGCCGTGAGTTTGGCGTGAACGAAATGTGGCTGCGCTACGGCGACGACGGCGGCGAAATGTATCAGCCCCGCTCCCGCGAGGAAGAGCTGGGCGCATACTTAAAGTCCATGCTCGCCGACCGCCCGGAGGCGTTCCGCACCCGGCTACTCACCGCGCTTCTGCGCTTCGACCCGGATGGTCCCGAATGGGATCTGCTCGAAAAGATATACGACAGCGTCGCCGCCGAGGCGGAAAAAGGCATAAAAAAAGAAGAGAGCGAATCGTGATGATTCGCTCTCTTCGGCTTCTGGTTTTATTTTGGATGGCACACACCGCAGGTTTCATACCCCTGCGCCGTCAGATCTGCAAGCTGCCCCGTGTACGGCAGCTTGTTTTCGTCGTTCATCTTGGCGACCCAGCGGCATCCGGGGTCATGTATTATCCCGCTCGCGGTGTTGACTATGTAGTCGCGCGGCGGCTCTGTCGGCTTTGGCGTTGACGGCGCAGGCGTCGTATACTTGTCCGCCCTCTGCGCAGCGGTTGGAGTCGGTGTCGCCGGGGGCTTTTCCTCTCGCTTCCCGCTCCCGCACGTCGAAAGGGTCAGCAGTATACCCACCGCGGCTATCAGCGCGGTCATTTTTCTTTTCATGTCCCGCTCACCTCCGTTTTATGTATTTTACCACACACGGCGGCAAGATGGCAATACTTAGCTATTCAAAAATCCGTACATGGCGCGGAGCTCCCCGAGGCTTGCCGATTCCAGCAGCCGCTTGATCTCCTTGAGTAATATCTCCCGCTCCTTTTCATCCTTCGCCAATTCGGTCCCCTTTCCCGCTCGCGGACGCTGCGGCGAGATACATCGCCCGGCACTTGTCCCGATATTCCTCTGCTTCGTTTTTCAGCGCTGCCGCGTTCCGCAGATGTTCTCCCGCTTGACGCTCCAGCTGCTCTATGACGTCCAGGTGTTCTTCCGCTTCGTCAAGGTCTCTTCTTACGCCGCGGTTTATCTGCCACGCCCACAGCAGCATGATGAGTGCTATCACCATCCACAGCAAGGCCACCATCTTTGTCGCAACTATCACACTTTCGTCCTCCTTTTAATTGTTTTGTCGTTTTGTGTCGATTTCTTTATGTGTAAAATGCAATAAAACTATTGCAAATGTCGTTAAATAGTGGTAGGCTGAAATATACCAGATACAAAATTTTCTTTTTTAGGGGGTGAGTATGTGAGCAGGAAAGCCAGCTTTCGAATCCCCGGCCTTTCGTTCAGTTGGCGGCGGGCGCTCGGTGTGACGTCGCTCAAACGATGGATTGCGAAGACGACCGGCATTCCAACGACCGCCTCCGGGCGGAGAAATAAATTTGCTCGTTGGCTTGGCATCAGGTGAGTAAAGCGTCTCTGCCCCTGCTGCAATCAGAGGCAGAGACCATAGCAGATGAGTTCCTTGTAAACCGACCTGTCTGCTACGTCTCTAGGGTAGCAGTTTAGGCTTTAAAAGTCCAGCGCTCATGCGGCAGAAACGCTGCGCATATGGCAAAATGCGCCATTTCCCGCTTCCGCCGTGCGAAATTCATTATCGGAGGCGTTTTTTAGAGTGGTTTTTCAGGATTTGCAGCCCTATATTCAATCTTATCCGTACAAAATCAAAAAGGCCCGCGTTGACAAGGGTCTCACGCAAAAGGAGTTGGCCGAGGCCGCCGGTGTCCCGCTCTCCTCTATCCAAAAGCTAAATGTCAACAATCAGGACGCCTTGTTTAACTGCGCGGCCGTCTGCCGCGTTTTGGACGTGTCCATGGACGAGCTTTTCGGCCTTCGCCCGCCCGCAGATGTGTCGGAGCTGACAAGTCAGATCCACAACTTGGAGCTGGATAATGCCCACAAAGATGGCGAGATTGGGCGGCTGAATGCCGTTTCCGACGGTGACCGGCAGCATAACGACGATCTGCAGGGACGAATTAAGTCCCTGCGTTTCCTCGTGCTCGCGCTGGCGGGCTTCTGCACGCTGCTGGTGATGGTCGTCATTGGGTATATGATATTCGACGCTCACATTCTCACGGTGGGATTGTTTCACTCTGCAGGCATGTCCGTGTTCGCGGTGCTGTTGGCGCTGCTGGTGATGGCGGCAGTCGCGGCTATCGCCGTCGCCATGCGGCACTTATACAAAAAATAAAAACAGCCCCCGGACCACACCGGGGGCATAGCTATACACGAAAAGGAGGTATTATTATGGCAGGACGAAAAGGAGGACGCGCCGCGCAGGGCTCCGGCACGATACGCAAGAAAACGGTCATGCGGAACGGGCAGCCCTACACCTATTGGGAGGCGCGTGTGACCACCGGGCGCGACCCCGGCACGGGTAAGCAGGTGCAAAAAAGCTTCTCCGGCAAGACGCAGAAAGAAGTCCGGGAGAAGATGCAGGCCGCCGCGGTCGAGATCAACGACAGCAGCTACGTCGAGCCGTCCAAGATGACCGTCGGGCAGTGGATGGATATATGGCTGGACGGTTTCTGTGGGGACAAGAAATACCTAACCGTGCAGCAGTATCGCTCGACGGTGGACAATCACATAAAGCCCGCTCTCGGCGCGATAAAGCTGGCCGACCTTGCCCCGGTGCAGGTGCAGCAGTTTTATAATCGCCTTCTGCAAACGCCGGCGGTGGGAAAACAGAATACCGGGAAAGAAAAAACGCTGTCCGCGAAGACGGTGCGCAATATACACGGTGTATTGTCCAAGGCGCTGACGGTCGCCGTGCAGATGGACGCGATAAAAAGCAATCCCTGTGACCGCACGACGCTGCCCAAGGTTGAGAAAAAGGAGATTCGTCCGCTCTCAGATGCGGAGATCAAGGCTTTTATCGCCGCTGTCGAGGGGGACGAGTATGCCGACATTTTAAAGGTCATTTTGTTCACAGGGCTGCGCGAGAGCGAGGCGGTCGGGCTGACATGGGATTGCGTAGACTTTGCAAACGGGACGCTGAAGATCAACAAGCAGCTGCAGCGCCGCGCCGCTGCCGACGGGGGATATACGTTCGCGCCGCTGAAAAACAACAAAACGCGCGTGCTGACCGCGCCGGGCTTTGTGATGGGCATACTGCGCGCCCGCCGCGCGCGGCAGATGGAGGAGCGCTTCTCCGCCGGTCCGCTGTGGCAGGGGTATCAGACTGCCGAGGAGCAAAAGACCGCGCTTGTGTTCACCAAGCCGACCGGAGAGCACATCAACATTACTGTGCTTTACAACCACCTCAAGCGTTTTATGGCGCAGATAGGCACGCCGGAGAGCCGGGTGCACGATCTGCGGCATACTTACGCCGTGCTGTCGCTGCAAAATGGGGACAGCGTCAAGACCGTGCAGCAAAATCTCGGACATGCGACAGCGGCATTCACTCTCGACGTTTACGGGCACGTCTCGGAGAAAATGAAACTGGAAAGTGCCGAGAAAATGCAGGAATATTTCAACTCCATCGAGGCGTAAAAATTCTGTAAAGGGAAAACTAAAGGGAAAACTTCGATTTTGCGTTTTGTGCTTCCGCACTATACGTAATTATTTTTTATAGTTTTCCCGTCATTTCAACGAAAAAGCACCAAAGATTTAACTTCTTTGGTGCTTTCCTTTTGGCGGAGAAGAAGGGATTCGAATTATAAAATGCGTGTTTTATGCTGTTCATCTGTGGCGAAAAATCGGCTAAAATCAATGGTTTCCGGGTCTTTGCTGTTTGATGTTGTCCGATGTTATCCAAGCTGTAAAGGGAAAACTAAAGGGAAAACTTTTGCCTCTTACAGCGCCGCCAGCTTGCGCATGACGGCGGCGTAGGTGCGCGGCTGCATAACCTGCAGGCTGTCCATCAGCTCGTTAACCACATTCCAAACGTCAGCCGGACGCTTGGTCTCGATAACGGTCAAAAAATCGCTGTCGCCATAGCTGCCGACCTGTGTCACAGGCTCCGGCGCCGCGGCGGCAGAGTAGAGCCGCTCATAATGCGGCTCTATGCTCTGCCCGGTTTTCTGCATTTCGGCGCGGATGGCATACAGGTCGGCGAGTTTGGCATAGTTGGGGTAGCTCGATTCCTCGTATTCGAGCCGTGCTATCTCTTTTCGGATCTCCAGCTCGTCGAGCATAATACCACCCCGCTATGCATCGAGCTCAGCCATGCAGCGGCGGATAGCCTCGCGAGTGCGATCATCGTCGGCGTCCCGCATCATATCCTCCATCTGCTCCCTCATGCGCGTGCGTCCGTCGTCCCGGCTATAATGCCCGCGCACATAGTGCTGCCCACGGTGTGCGTAGCTGCTGCCGCGTCCATACGTGCCGCGCATATCAGCGCGCCAGTCTCCGCCACGGCTATATCCGTCGTCTCGGCTGTACCCGCCATCCTCAAGCATGTCGATTTTGTCGATATTCTTGATGGTGCCGGTGAGCTTGTGGAGGATATCAAGGTCTCCCGCTCCGAGATCGGGCTTCTTTGCTATCTCGTCCAGCTCCGCGCACAGCTTATCGCGTATATCATACAGTGCATCTATACTCATGTCTACTCCTTTCACGCCACGCGCTCAACGATAAGGTTGGCGTTGGTGATATTGATAGTCTGGTCGCTCGTGTTCTCGACCGCCACGGTCAAGCAGCAGCCGCGCGGCACGTCGATATGCGCGGTAACGTAGATATTGCCATACTGATCGACCGCAGCCGGGGTCACAATGCCCGTGGCACTCGTCAGAGGCTCACCGTTCACGGCGAGCGCGGCAGAAACCGCGCCGACAGTACCGCCGGTCGGGATCGCGATGTTTCCGCCAAACGACACCTTAAACCTCGCACGGCACTGATTTGTCAGTCCGCGCAGGGTGACGATTCCCGCTCCCTCGCGGTGCACGATGCAGGGGTTACCGGACACTGCCGTCTCCGTAAACGGGACATTCTGCCCCGCGGCAACAGACGCTACATTTGCATTTGTGTATTCAGCCATCGCCGCCCGCCTCCTTTTTGCCTAAAAACATCAGCGGCAGCATGCTGGTCATCTGCTCGGTAACGTCGCGCTGGCACATAGAGCTTACGTTGAGCAGAATGCACCCATACGTTGCAAGCTCTGCCACCGACAGTGCGGCAAGATCCATGCTCGCAAGGTGGTCAAGATACTTCTGCTTGAGGTCATCAAAAGTTGTCATATTATTTGTCCTTTCATAAAACGCGGCGAGGCATTACGCCCCGCCGCTGAGTAATAAAATCAGCCAAGGGCTGAACATGTCGGTGGTTCCGACAAGTTAATCGGTGTGCGATTGTCAGGCAGCACAGCAGCCATAACCGCAGCCCGTGTACTGCTGATTGCAGCAGTAGGGATTCTGCACGATGTACGCGGGGGAAGCGGGCGGACGCAGCGTGTTCACAAGGTAGTTGTTCTGCGCTGCCTGTGACGCTGCGAGCTTCAGGCTGGCGTTCTCCGCCTCCAGATCGCGCATTTTGCTGCTCTGGAGGTAATCCAGCACAGCCCGGCTGTTGGCGTTCTGGTTGTCGATGATGTCGCGCGCCGCCACCTGCACGGTGTTGCGCGTGTCGCACGCCTGCGTCGCCATGTCGTAGCGCACCTGCGC
>ERZ1034897.147-NODE-147-length-40027-cov-40.228535_pt1 | contig 40027 bp, 69 predicted proteins | sample MGYA00520629_ERZ1034897 | MGnify/ENA primary metagenome ERZ1034897 (study PRJEB33766, sample SAMN09781789) | gut metagenome | biome: gut microbiome | host: Homo sapiens | place: Madagascar | study: EMG produced TPA metagenomics assembly of the PRJNA485056 data...
CCACTTTGTGCGCTATGCGCGGCGTTTCGGTTTCCGTGCAGACCACACAAAACGTGAGCCTCGGGCAGAGATCGGAGGCCGTGGCTGTATCCAAGGAGCACGGCCTGCTATCCGTGCGGATTAACCGCTGCTGATACAATACGATTAAAAACCGGCTTTTTGCATGATGAGCTCCATGCAGCAAGCTGGTTTTTCTTATGCCGCTTTAGCTCAGTCGGCCAGAGCATCCGGCTCATAACCGGACGTGTGCAGGTTCGAGCCCTGCAAGCGGCACATTCGATATTTTGACCGTTCGGATCTTCCGGGCGGTTTTTCTTTTGAGTGAGTTTAGAGAGGTGGTGGCGGTGGCCTACAGCAAAAACAAAAGGACAGGCAGACCGCCCGTCTTTGAGAGCAAAGAAGAACTTGAGAAAAAAATCGAAGAGTTCTTCAAAAGCTGCGAAGGGAGCGTCCTAGAAGACGAAACCGGAAAGCCTGTTTTGGACAAATACGGGAACGTGATAAAAATCGACGAACGTCCAGAAACGGTCACCGGTCTAGCTTTGGCGTTGGGATTTAAGTCTCGGCAATCTTTGATTGACTATCAAGGAAAGGCTGAGTTTTCTGACACGATAACGCGCGCGAAACTACGGTGCGAGAGATACGCCGAAGAACGGCTCTATGATCGCGATGGAAACGGCGGCGCAAGATTCAGCCTGCAAGTTAATTTTGGTTGGAACGATAAGCCGAAAGAAGCGGAGCAGGAAGAACGTCACGATGATGGTTTGATAAAGGCATTGAATGCTGCCGCAGACATCAGCCCGCCGGATGACGTGGAGATGCTGCCGGAGGAAGAGGACGACCATGCGGAAAAGTAACGGTTTTCGCTGGAAAGCCCTCAGCCAGCGGCAAAAGCAGGTCTTGAGCTGGTGGACACCGCAGAGCACATACAGCGGCTACAACGGCATCATTGCCGATGGCGCTATCCGATCGGGCAAGACCTTTGCCATGAGCTTTTCGTTCGTCCAGTGGGCTATGACCTGCTACAGCGGTCAGCAGTTTGCCATGTGTGGCAAGACCATCGCCAGCTTCCGGCGCAACGTGCTGGGAACGCTCAAGCAGCAGCTTGCAGCCCGTGGCTACAACGTCAAGGAGCATCGGGCGGAAAACTGCATGACCGTCAGCAAGGGCGGCAAAACCAACGAGTTTTACTTTTTTGGCGGCAAGGACGAGAGCAGCCAGGATCTGATCCAGGGCATCACCCTTGCCGGGGCATTCTTCGACGAGGTGGCTCTGATGCCGCAAAGCTTCGTCAATCAGGCCACGGCCCGATGCTCTGTCACCGGGTCAAAGTTTTGGTTCAACTGCAACCCGGGCAGCCCGCAGCATTGGTTTTATCTGGAGTGGGTGCGGAAATGCCGTTCCCGCAAGATGATGTATCTCCATTTCACGATGGACGACAACCTGTCGCTTTCCGAGGACATCAAGGCCAGATACCGCAGCCAGTATAGCGGCGTTTTTTACCAGCGCTACATTCTGGGCCTGTGGACGGTGGCGGAGGGTCTTGTATATGACATGTTCGACCGTAAGAAGCACGTCGCTGATGTGCTTCCGGCGCTGTCACCAAAGAGCGCCTATGTGGCGTGCGACTTCGGCACCCAGAACGCAACGGTGTTCCTGCTGCTCCAAAAACAGGCAGATGTGGACTGCTGGATCGTCACCCGGGAATATTACTACAGCGGGCGAGAGCAGAAGCGGCAAAAGACCGTGGGAGAGTACGTCACAGACCTCAAGGCGTGGCTGAATGGCCTCAAGCCAGAGAGAATCATTGTAGACCCCTCTGCCCTGCCCCTGATTACAGAGCTGCGCAAGAACGGCTTTACCCAGACCCCGGCAAACAACGACGTCCTGAGCGGCATTCTGGACGTTCAGACCATGCTGCAGACCGGGCGGCTAAAGATCTACAAAGACTGCAAGCACACGCTGGAAGAGTTCGGCGTGTACGCTTGGGATCCGGATAAAGACGACACCGTGCTGAAGGTCAACGACCACTGCATGGACGCTATCCGTTATTTCGTGCGCACAAAGCGCCTTGTGAAACTGAGGGATTAATTTTGAGCACTGTATACACATTCCAGACTTTCCAGCAGGCGCAAGCCGCCGGGGAACAGCCTGATTTCATCCGGCGCTTCGTGCAGCAGCACTGCGCTTCCAAGCCCTACAAGATGGCTCTGGACGCCGACCTGTACGATGCCCAGAAAAACCCGGGGGCTGAACGCTTCGCGCAGGCTTACGCTTTGATGCTGAAACGCCTGTCCAAAAACACAAAGCAGGATGTCCTGCACCCCGATATGGTCAAGAGTAATCTTTTCCGGCGGCTCAACAAGCAGCGGGCGACCTACTCCCTCGGCAACGGCGTGGTCTTTGCAGACGATGGCGTGGACAAGGGAAAGCTTGGGCAGAACTTTGATGAGCAGATCCAGAAGGCCGGATATTTTGCCCTGATCCACGGCGAGAGCTTTGGCTTCTGGAACAACGACCATCTGGTGGTTTTCAAGCTGACCGAGTTTGCGCCCCTGTACGATGAAAAGACAAGCCTTTTGCAGGCAGGCGTGCGCTTCTGGCGGCTGAACCATGACACGGATATGCACTATATCCTGTACGAGCTGGACGGCTTCACTGAGTACACGGAAAGCAAAATCGGCAATGTGATACAGGAGACAACGCCGAAGCAGGCATACAAGAGCGTGACCGTCACGACACCCGGCGGCGGGCTGGAAAGCGTGGAGGGCGAAAACTACAGCGCTCTTCCCATTGTGCCGCTGTGGGGATCCGACCTGCACCAGAGCACCCTTGTGGGCCTGAAAGCCTACATCGACAACACCGATCTGGTGATGTCTGGCTTCTGCAACGACCTACAGGACTTTTCGCAGATCTACTGGCTGTGCGAAAACTTCAACGGCATGACCGATGACGAGCTGCAAGAGTTCCTTGTCAAGCTAAATCTGTACCACATTGCAGGCGCAGACACCAGCGAGGGCGGCAAGATCACCCCCTACACCACCGAGATTCCTGTGACGGCCCGGCAGGCTCTTTTGGAGCTGCTCCACACCCGGGTCTATGAGGACTTCGGCGGTTTGGACGTGCATTGCGTGAGCGCGGACAGCACCAACGACCATCTGGATGCAGCCTATGAACCGCTGAACCAGAACGCGGACGACTTCGAGGCGCAGGTCAAGCCGTTCATCCGGCAGATCTGCGCACTGGCTGGCTTTGAAAACGCTATGCCGACATTCAACCGCAGCAAGATCACAAACACGGCCGAACAGGTCGCAACGGTGATCTCCGAGGCACCGATCATCGGGCAGGACATGGCCATTGACCTGCTGCCCAACCTGACCCCGGAACAAAAGGAGCAGGCCAAGGCCGCGCTGATGGCGGAGAGCGAAGAGCGGGAGACCGTGGACAATGACGAGGATGACAACGGTGATGAAACATGATTTCTGACCGTGACCGCATTTCCACCCGCCAGCTGAACCGCCTGCGCCGCCGTATCCTGAGAGTGTACGGCACTGCCCGCCGGGAGATGCAAAAGCAGCTCACCGATTTTCTGAAAAAGTACCGAGCTTTGGACGAGCGCAAGCGGGCGCAGCTGGATGCAGGCGAGATCACCGAAGAGGATTACCGCATCTGGTTACAAAATCAGGTCTTTCAGTCCGATTTGATGCGGGCCAAGCTGGACGGAATCACCCAGACCTGCACCACAGCCCAAGAGACAGCCTACAAGCTGGCCCGGGACGAGCAATACAATATCTTTTCCTTTGGCGCAAACTGGGCGTTCTACGAGCTGGAACAGGCCGCAGGCGTGACGTTCGGGCTGACCCTGTACAACACAGAGGCGGTCAAGCTGCTGCTGAAAGAAAACCCCCGCATGGTGCCCAACAAGCGCATCAAGAGCGAGAGCAACCGCACCTATGACGCACGGGTCTTCAACCGCTACGTCATGCAGGGCATCGTGCAGGGCAAGAGCGTCCACGACATCGCCGTGCAGGCCGTCAACGGCATGGCAGACACGGAGATCCACTGGGCCATGAACAACGCCATCACAGCCCTCACCAGCGCCCAGAACGCCGGGGCTTTGCAGCAGATGCACAACGCTCAGGCTTTGGGCATCGAGGTCAAAAAGCGCTGGAACTCCACCCACGACTACCGCACCCGTGAGATGCACCGGCTGCTTGACCAGCAGACCGCAGAGCTTGACGAGCCATTCAAGGTCATGGGTTACGAGATTCAGCGGCCCGGAGACCCCAATGCGGCGCCGGAGATGGTTTACCACTGCCGCTGTGTGCTGTCCTCTGATTTGGTCAAGTACCCCCGGCGGAACGCGCGGCAAATCGACAACGTGCCTGTGGTCGAGGACAGCGGCAAAGTGGACGAAAAAGGCAGGCCCATCATGGTGCGAGTCAAAAAGACCACGTCCGTCATAGATTACACCGAGTGGTATAAATCCAAAGGCGGCACAGAAGCCGAGCAAATGTGGTGGGCGGAAGAGAGAAAACGCAGAAAGGAGAGTGCCAAGAATGAGTAAACGCGGCTCTGGTAGTTCTACAAGAAGTAACGGAAATTTTAGCGGCGTTGTTGCTATTGAAGTCACAACAAAGGACGGCACAAAACTTTCCTACCGTAGCAGGCAGGGCGGTTTTATTACTGGCATTGATGATGCAAGAGAAAGCCCTGCAAGCGGAAGAATGACAGTTCCTGAAATTGCCAAGCGTATGACACAAAACGGCGCGACAATCAAAACCTACACCAAAAAGCAGCTTGCGGCTCATGATGAAGCCCGCAGAAAAGAAAACGCAAATAAGCCTGACTACGAGATGGGCATTGGCGTTCCTTGGGGCAACAAAAATAACCGTAAAGCCGCCAGAGCGTCAAGGCTTGCAGGACGTGCTCAGAAACGGCGCAGATAAGAGGGATGATGTATGATTCTGCCGATGGAAAACACCGAAAAGATGATTTTTCCGGGCGTGGGCAAGTTTGGCATCCCTGAAATAAATCCGGAAACGGACATTCGCATTGACAAGCTGGAATGGATCCCGGTCAATTATGCGCTGACAGCCAAAGACAAGGCCACAAAAGGCGTGCATTTTTACAAGGACGATTACCAGTTTGAACGGTTCTGGAACAACCCGGACAAATATATCCCGCTTTTGCAGCAGTTCGGCGCGGTATGTTCGCCGGATTTTTCGCTTTACAGCGATATGCCGCTTGCGGTGCAGCTTTTCATGCACTACAAAAAGCACTGGCTGGCTGCATACTGGCAAGCTCACGGCATCCACGTCATTCCAACGCTCTGCTGGTGCGGCGAGCAAAGTTATGACTGGTGCTTTGACGGAGAGCCCAGAAACGCCATTGTGAGCATTTCGAGCCACGGCACGCAATCCGACCCATACGAAGCAGAGTGCTTTGCCAAACACTGCCGCAAGGCGCTGGAAGTGCTGCAACCAAGCGGTATTTTGTGGTACGGAAAATGCCCGGCGGAATTTGACTGGAACGTGACTAAAATTAAGCCATTTCAATACGAGAGGAGGCACTACCGTGAGTAAAAGAGGTTCGGGAAGCTCCGCGAGAGCGGGCGGCGGAAGCGCTGATGAGCACAAGTTTGAATCATTTGTAAATGGCCGCTGGATAACAGACGACAGAAAAGTTGAAGCAGAACGGCAAAGAAAGCTTGCGACTATTGTTGACAATTCGAGATATAAGAAATCACACAACGAAACCATTGACTTTGTGAAAAAGCAAGTTGGCGTTGACCTTAACAAATACAGAACTGGTGATGGTTCTGAACCTTACATGACAACATTTTGGGAAAAAGGCCCAAAAGTTGCATTTGATTTCAAAGGAATGTCTCGCGGCGACTGGGACAAGTTAATGCAATTAACGACAAAACCGTATGGCGTTACTTTTGAGCAGGGAAATGCGTGGATTGGTTACATCTCCAGAAAGAAGAAAAAGTGAGCCATGAACTTTAACTACGACATCAAATTCACCGACAACACCCCGCAGCTGCATGAGGCTCTGGATTCATGGGCAGAGCGGGTGCTGACTCTATGGGGCATGAAAGTGCAGGACTACGCCAAACTGCTTGTGCCCACCGGTACGGCAGACAGCACGGGCATTGAGGGATATGTGGGCGGTGCGCTTAAGCAAAGCCTGACCTTTGTCCTCGACCTCGCAAAAAAGACCGTGACCATCGGCAGCAACCTGTTTTACAGCGTCTATGTGGAGCTGGGAACGGGCATCTTTGCCGAGAAAGGCAACGGACGCAAAACGCCGTGGGTCTGGAAGGACTTCAACGGAAAGTGGCACTTTACCCGGGGTATGAAAGCCCGACCGTTCCTGCGCCCGGCGGTGGAAGATCACATTGACGAGCTGCGAGAAATCGCGGTGGAGGAAGGAAACAAGGAGGTATAAACAAGTGAGCCCAAACCCACAAGAACAAAAAATCGTCATGGCAATGATAGGAACGATTATGTTTTTCCTTTGGAATTTTGCCGTTTGGAATGCTCTTGCCATCGCCACTGCAAAGAAACCACAGTGGTATGCCCTTATCGGTATTGACGTTTTGGTGGCTATGGTCTATCTGTCATTCTATTGCATTATCTGCTGAAAGCTCAATATCCAGCGGTTGGCGCACAGCGTCAGCCGCTTTTTTATGCCGTTTTCGCTCAATGGTAGAGCTGCTGATTTGTAACCAGAGGACGCGGGTTCGATTCCTGCAAGCGGCACCACACCGGCAGCACGTCCGGCAAATAAACCTTATTGCCAAGCATGGCAGCCCGAGCAAGGGCGGAAAGGACTATCACATGGCACTCGAACGCAAGACTCTCCGGGCGATTCTGGAAGATGAAACGACCGACACCAGCGGCAAGCTCAAGAAAATTCTGGACGCGCTGCATGAGGAAACGGACACCTTGCAGAACCAGCTCGAAGAGAAGAACGCAGCCCTCGCCAAAGCCGAAAAGGACCGCGACGCAGCCAACAGCGGCAAGGAAGCCGCAGAAAAGGCTCTGACCGACTACAAGGCCCAGCAGACCCAGAAAGACACCCACGCAGCCAAGGAAGCCAAGTTCCGGGAGCTGCTGAAGTCCGCCGGGGTGCTGGACAAGTACGCAGACCGCGTTGTGCGGCTGTCCGGCGAGGACATCGACAAGCTGGAGCTGGACGAAAAGGGCAACGTCAAGGACGCCAAGAAGCACGCCGACAGCCTGAAGGCTGACTGGGGCGACTTTGTGGCTACGACCACGACCACCGGCGCAAAGGTGGACACTCCGCCCACCAATACCGGCTCCAAAATGACCAAAGACCAAATTTTTGCGATCAAGGACGCTGGCGAACGCCAGGCGGCCATCGCAGCAAATGCCGACCTGTTCACAGGCGGCGGAAAGGACTAATACATGGCAGCAAAGGATAATCTGATCACCACTACCGAGATCACCGTCAACCCTCGGGAAATCGACTTCGTGACCCGCTTCCAGCGCAACTGGGAACACCTGCGGGAGATCATGGGCATCATGCGTCCCATCCGGATGCAGCCCGGCACCGTGCTCAAGAGCAAGTACGCTCAGGGTACGCTTCAGAGCGGCACCGTGGCAGAGGGCGAGGAAATCCCCTACAGCCAGTACACCGTCAAAGAGAAGGACTACGGTAAGATCACCATCGAGAAGTACGCCAAGGCCGTATCTCTGGAGGCTATCCAGAATTATGGCTACGATGTGGCCGTGCAGAAGACCGATGACGAGTTCCTGTTCGACCTGACCGCAAAGGTCACTGACAAGTTCTACAAGTACCTGAACACCGGCAGTCTGAAAGGTACTCCCAAGACCTTCCAGATGGCTCTGGCCATGGCAAAGGGCAGCGTGGAGAACAAGTTCAAGAACATGCACCGCACCGTCACCGGCGTCGTGGGCTTTGCCAACGTGCTGGACGTGGCAGAGTACCTGGGTACTGCACCCATCACCATCCAGAACCAGTACGGCTTCCAGTACATCAAAGACTTCATGGGCTACAACACTATTTTCCTGCTGTCTGACGGCGAGATTGCGAAGGGCAAGGTCATCGCCACCCCCGTGGACAACATCGTGATGTACTATGTTGACCCCTCTGACAGCGACTATGCCAAGGCTGGGCTGGTGTACACCACCGCAGGCGAGGCCAGCAACCTTATCGGCTTCCATACCCAGGGCAACTACACCACCGCAGTCTCTGAGAGCTTCGCCATCACCGGCGTGACCCTGTTCGCCGAGTATCTGGACGGCATCTCCGTCCAGACTATTACCCCGGGCGAGTAATCGCCCCTTTTGAGTAGGAGGCATCCAATGACCGTCCCTGAGCTGTGCGCACTGACGCACAATTTTTTTGACCGGGCAGACGACCCCGTTGCGGGGGAGTTTGCCTTTGAGCCGGATACCGTTCCCGCCGGGGTAGTCCCGGGGCAGTATTTCCTTGTGTGCGGCTCCATCTTCAACGACGGCGTTCACAAGGCCGGGGACGGCGATCTCACCGCCGAGACGTTCACCGGGACGGTGCAGCCCATGCGTGTGCCGCCTGCCTTTGTGGCGCTGGCCGAAAAAATCGACGCATACGATAAGGCGCTGCCCGCCGGGGGCGTGTATGTGTCTCAGTCTTTTGCCGGGTGGTCCGGTACGCTGGCAACCGGTTCGGACGGGCTGCCCGCTGACGGCAAGACCTGCTATAAATCTGAGATCAACCAGTGGAGGAAGATGTGACATGGTCAACGCATTCACTGCATCCACCGTGATGCAGAGCTTCACCCAAAAATACCGCTTTCAGACCCGCAGCTATGAGCCGGACGGTGTGGGCGGCTTTGTTTCCGGCTGGACGGACGGACCGGAATTTGAGGCCGTAGAGCGCCACGATACCACCGTGGAGGCTCAGGTTGCAGAGCAGGCGGCTACAGCGTCCACCTATATGCTGCTGGTCAACACCGGTGTGCCGCTGGCTTTCCCGGACTACATCAAGCGGGCAAGCGACGGGCAGACTTTTCAGGTGACGAGCGCAGCCGATGAGGGCAACGCCCCGGCAGAATCCGGCATGGGTCTGCGGGCCGTCAAGTGCAAAAAGGCGGTGCTGCCGTGATGGGTCCCTCTGAGAGCATTAACCGGGCGCTGAACGCCTTTTTTAACGGCTTTGGCATCCCCGGCTATCTGGAAGATAACATTCCTCCCAGCGCAGAACTGCCGTATCTGACCTATCAGCCGACAATCCCCGGCGGCTGGAATGAGCCCGGCACCTTCCACGCCCGGCTTTGGTACCCGAGTGCCAAAGGCCGGACGCCTATTTTACAGACCGAAGACAGGATAAGCGCAACCCTTGCAGATGGCTTGACCATCGAATGCGAGGGCGGCGCTATTCTTTTGCACAAAGGCAGCCAGTGGGCGCAGCCGCTCGACAACCCGCCCGAGGGCTATCTGTGCGAATACCTCAATTTTGAGCTTACACGGCTTATCCCGTGAGAAAGGATCCTTTATGCCTGAAACTCTGGCAAAAAAGTTCGCGGTCAATGTGCTGACCCCGGATGCGTTCAAAAGCATCCCGAAAGGCTCCGGCAATCTGCTTTCCACATTCGACCTTTCCGCTCCCAAAATCGACAGCACCAATGTCGTATGCGCCACGCAGGGCGGCGTGACCATCTCCTACAGCAACAGCATGGAGGATACGCTGGCCGACATCGACAACGCGCCCACCAACACCAAGCAGGGCAACGAGGTCACCGGAACCACCGCCACCATCGCCTTTACCACTCCCAACGCAAGCCCCGACGTGCTCAAACTGGCCATCGGCACGGCTGACATCGACGCGGACGACCCCACCCATGTGGTCCCCCGCATCGAGGCTGCCCTGAAGGACTACAGGGAGCTGTACTGGGTGGGACCCATGATCGGCGGCGGCTTTCTGGTTTGCAAAATTTTCAACGCCCTTTCTTCCGGTGGCCTGAGCCTTAAGACGGCTCACCGCGGCGGCGGCTCCATGCAGATCACCCTCACCGGCTACGCCGACCTGGAAAACCCCACTCAGGCCCCCATGGAATTTTACTCGATCGTCAAGGCCCCGACCGGGGACTAAGGAGGACATATGCGCAACATTATCGATCTCGACGGCACCGAATACCTCAAGCGCACCTATGAGTGTGCGCAGGCTTATAAAAAGTACGTGGCAGACTCCGGCGTGATGGACATTTTGGGCCGCGAGCCGGAGCTGACCGGCACGGAGACGGACGCAGAGCGACTGGAAAAGCGCCGGGCGCAGGCCAGCAAAAACGCTGTGGACATGACCAAGCTGCTCTACACTGACAAGGCAGACCTCACCCTCGGCATCCTGCCCCTGTTCGTGGTGCTGGACAAGGACGAGGAACAGCCGCCTACCCGGGTGCTGGCCTCTGCCATGAGCCGGGCGCTCCGGGACGTGGATTTCATGGATTTTTTTCAGTCCTTGATGTGATCGGCGCGGACGGCTACCGGCGGCTGGTATCCACCATCCGGCTGGATATGCTCCGGCTGCTGGGCAAGCCGTACATCATGGAGCATATCCGCGCCGAGGTGCGCAGGCATCAGGAGGCACAGCTTTTCCGGGACTATGTGGCCGATGCCATCGGGCAGTATCTCGGTATTCAGCCCCTTTACTCCGGGCTTGCATCCAGGCATTTCCCCCTGCTGCACACCAAAGAAGACACCCGCACGGCGGAGCAGATCACCGCCGAAAATGCAAAGGCTCTGGCAGAGCTGTGCGGAGGAGGTGAAACGCCCTGAACATATTTAATCTGGAAGCGACTCTGTCGCTGGATGATTCCGCTTACCGGCAGAGCATCCAAAACGTGCAGAATAGCACCAAAAGAGTTGTCACGGAGCTGGGCTCCGAGTACAGCAAAGCAGCGCAGAAAGTCGCCGAGCTGACAAAGCGGTACAACGAATCAGTTGAAAAGACCGGGCGCACCTCTGCGCAGACCAAGGAGCTGAAAGCCGCTCTGGCCTCTGCCCGAGCCGAACTGAAAGAGACCACCTCGGCCCTGAAATCAGCCAACGTCGGCATGACGGAGTTTGGCGGGGCATCTGAGACCGCCAGCGGCTCTCTCACCGGAGCCATCACCAAAGCCAACCTGCTTACCGGCGTCATCTCCAAAGTAAGCTCCATGGCTCTGTCTGCGGGCAAAGATTTTATCCAGACCGGTATCCAGTATAACGCCCAGCTGGAAAGCTACACCACCGGCTTTACCAACATGCTGGGCAGCGCTGAGGCGGCCAAAGCGGCCATGGACGCCATTCAGGAGGACGCCGCCCGCACCCCCTTTGACGTGGCGAGCCTGACACAGGCCAATCAGCTGCTCATCAGCGCCGGTGAAAATGCAGGCTACTCCCGCAAGGTCATCATGGCGCTGGGCGACGCTGTTTCGGCTACAGGTGGCGGCAATGCAGAGCTGTCCCGCATGGCGGCCAACCTGCAGCAGATCGCCAACGTGGGCAAGGCGTCCGCTATCGACATCAAGCAGTTTGCCTATGCTGGCATCAATATCTATCAGGTTTTGGCCGACTACACCGGAAAATCGGTGCAGGAAGTCCAGAAGATGACCGTCAGCTATGACCTGCTGTCTGCGGCCCTTATCGCGGCCAGCGAAGAGGGCGGACGATATTATAACGCCATGGACACCCAAAGCCAGACCATGAATGGCCGGGTATCCACGTTGAAAGATAACGTGAGCCAGCTGGCGGGTCTTATGACCGGCGATCTGAGCAGCGGCATCGGCATGGTCATCGGCAATCTGAACAATATGGTGGTGGCTGCGCAGGACGCTTACAAAAAGGATGGGTGGAAAGGCCTCGGTGAAGCGATTCTCGGACTGGACAACCCGATCAGCACCATCATCAGCAGTTTTGGCAGGCTGGGCTCGGCGGCTGTAAGCGCTCTGGATAGAGCCAGTTACGCCCTGAACAAGGCCCTTGGCAAAACTGCCTACTCCGATTATGACAGCTACGAGGATTACCGCACATCAACTGACCAGCAGAACTCCCGCGATCGCCGCAGGCGGGCAGCGCTGAATGGCGTTGGAATCAGCAACAAGAGCTGGACTGAGCGGCAGGCTGAGCTTGCTGCTGCCGCTGGCTCCGGTGGCAGCTCCATCCCCACTGGCGGCAGCGGCGGGAGCTCTTCCGGCGGCAAGTCTGGCTCCAAGTCCACCACCGAAACGGTCATTTCGTCCATCTCCAGAACGGCTACGACTACCGCTCAGAACGCCCTCGGTACCGTGACCACCAGCGTCCAGACCCTCACCGAAAAGGTCAAAGACAGCGCGGGCAGCATCAAAGACCGCATCACCGAGACCACCACCGAGACCGGCAAGGAGATGGTCAACGGCATTGAGACCACCTATAAGCAGGTGGAGACCAAGGTCAACGGCGTGGTGACCAAAACCACAAAGACATACGACGATATGTCGAAAACGCTGGCGGCCACCCTGACCCGCACCACCAGCAAGGTAGAGGGCGGCGTGACCACGGCGATCCAGGAGGTCACCAAAAAATACGCCGACGGCAGCGAGCACATCGAAAAGACCGAGACCATCACCGAAGAAAACATCGTCGATGGCGTGGCCCAGACCACCAAGACCATCAACACCTATATCGACGGTGTGCTCCAGAACACCAAGACCGACACCGAAGAGGCCGAAAAAAGCATCCAGGCTGCGCTTTCCCGCACCGAAAAGTATATCTCCGAGATTCAGGGGCAGTCCGACAAAGGCATTTTCGGGTTGGTAAAGTCTCTCTTTACTGACATCAAGAACAAAGACGGCAAGGCCATCGCCGGGGATGTGGTAAAGGTCATTTTCGGGCAGGTGACGCAAGAGCAGCGCAACACCATCCTGAAATGGGCAGACGATGCAATGACTGCCATCAATGAGCACTACGCGCAGGGCGGCATTCAGGGGGCGCTGCAGAGCATTGCAGGCCTCTTCAGCAACGGCATCACCCCGGCAGTCAACGGCTCCACAAAAGAGGTGCAGAGCTTTGCAGCCGCCATGAAGGGCCTTTCCGGCACCGGAGGCTCTGGCGGCATCGTCAGCAGCATCCTCAAGCTGTTCGGCGGCGGTACAAAGGCTGCGGCGGCTGCCGGTGAAGCCGGGGCCGGGCAGGCCATTGCGTCCGCCGCGGGCGGAGCGGCCTCTTTCTTCCCGGAGTGCCTTGCTGTGCTGGCCGTCATCGCAGAGGGCGTTGTGGGCTTCAAAATGGGCCAGAACGCCCGCGCCCGCGAGGATTCTGGCGAAGAGCGCTCTTTGGGAAGCAAGCTTCTCTCCGGCGCGCTTCTGGCGGCCACCGGCCCTATCGGCTGGATCAGCTACTTCTTCGGCAAAAAGTTTGGCAAAAAGTCCTCGTCTTCGTCTGCTGCGGCAGAAAGCGCCCCGTCTGACGCCATGAGCTATCTGGACATTCAGGACGCCTACTGGTACGGTAACGAGCGGGCTTTTGCGGGCTACGACTACCGCAGCGACCCCTTTACCTACAACCCCAACAACAATTCCGTTCCCAAGTATCAGGCGGAGATACAGGCTCAGCTTGCAAAGCTGAGCACCGTAGTAGAGCAGTATCTGCCCGACGTGGCAAATCAGCAGATCGTGCTGGACGATGGTACCATTGTGGGCGCTCTCGCCCCCGGCATGAACGACCAGCTGGGCCATATCCAGATGCTTGCAGAAAGGGGGAACTGAGATGTACGAGATTTTTGCGTATCCCTACGGTGACCCCGAAAACAAGCTGACCGTCTATCAGCCGGGCAACCAGCGGGCTGTGGTGCTGTCGCCCAAGCTTACCCGCGAGGTGAGCAAGGGCGGCAGCCTTACTTTTACCATGCTGCGCACCCACCCCTGCTATGAATCCATGCAGAAGATGTCTACCGCTGTGGCGGTGCATCAGGACGGCAAGGAGATATGGCGAGGACGGGTACTCAGCCACGAAGCCGACTGGCTCAACCGCCGGGTCATCTACTGCGAGGGAGCTCTCAGCTATTTCAACGACAGCTGCATTACCCCCTTCAACTACGAGGGCAAGCTGAGAGATTTTTTAGAATACCTCATCAAAGCCCACAACTCCCAGATCTCCGGCGGCAACGGCTACGAGGAGCAGACCAGCTACGACAAAATGAAAAAGTTTGAGCTGGGCAGGGTGACTGCCGCCCTCGGCGACCTTGTGGTGAGCTACGGCGACCGCAACCAGTACGGCGTGGGTGAGGACTACGGCAGCACCTGGGACATCATCAGCAAAATGGTGCTCAAGACCTACGGTGGCTACGCTTACTGCACCTATAACTCTACCACCGGCATGAACGTGCTCAACTACTGCGACCAGGCATACGAGGCTGACCGGCAGACCGCCCAGAACATCGAATATGGCGTGAATCTGCTGGATTTTACCGAAAAGACCGACACCAACGACCTTTTCACCCGCATCTGGCCGATGGGAAACAAGCACACTGTCGAAGAGACCAAGACCCAATGGAAATACAAGTTCCTGTGGTTTAAGTGGGGCTCGACTACTGTGACGACCGGCACCCATGAAGAGCGCTACGGCATCAACGGCACGAGCCAGAGCGCCGTGGACAAGTACCTCCCGAAGAAGGGTTACAGCTGGAATCGGGAGTACGGGTGGATACAGAACGACGAGGCCGTAAAAAAGTTTGGCGTGGTCTCCAAAATCAGGGAGTTTGACACGGACAGCAGCGACGCCACCTTTGCCGCCGCGGTGCAGGACCTGGAAAAGAACGACCTCATGACCATGAGCTATGAGGTCAAGGCCGTTGACCTTGTGGATGCCGGCTATGATACCGAGCGGCTGACCTTTGCCAGCTTTGCCCATATCATCAGCAAGCCCCACAGCATCGACGTGATCATGCTCTGCACCAAGCTGGTGGAGCCGCTCGACCACCCGGAAAAGAAGGAGTACACCTTTGGCATGACCCGGCGTACCCTCACCGACCGGGCTGTGGCAAATCTGGGCGTGACCAACGAGCTCTCCGAAAAGACGGCATCCACCAGCCGGTATGCCAGCGCCACACAGGTGGACACCACGCAGGCGGGCAAGACGGCCAGCGATTTCATCGACTACGCCCCCGCCTCCGGCATGACCGTCGGCCACGCCAGCATCACGGCCAACATCCATTTCGGGACGGACGGCCTGACCTTCTCCGGCGTAAAAAACGGCACCGAGCTGCAAAGCTGGTCGGGCTCCACCTTTGCGGCCCAGACCACGAGCACAGACCTCTCCGGCTATGCGGCGGTGCTGCTCACCTACGACGGCGACGCTGCGGCGTGGGCTGCTGCCGGGGGCAAGGGCCGGGCCTTTGCGGTGCTGCCGGTGAACGGCAAAACATACTCCATCCTCTTCCCCGGCGCTCTGGCCCAGCGGCGGGACGTCACGGCGTCCAAAAGCGGCGTGACCTTTGGCAGCGGATACCGACAGACGGCTGCAGGCACATGGGCGCAAGATGATACGGCCTGCCGCCCGGAGGCGCTGCAGGGCTTTATGTAAAGGAGCGTGATTTTTATGGGCAAGCTCATGGGGGCAAAAATCGGCTCTCTGCACACCTTGGACGACCTCGGCCTTTACCTGTTGGTTGGCAGCCCGCTCATCTCCGGCGCAGAGCCGGACAAAAAGCTTGTGCAGGTGCCGGGCGGCGATTTTCTGCTCGACCTCACCCGGGCTGTGGACGGCAAGGTACACTACCTCCAGCGCACCATCCGGCTTGACCTCAAATGTAAGGCTCCGCCGGATGAGCGCCGCAAGGTGCAGAGCATCCTCGAAAACGCCTTGCAGGGGCAGTGGCTGCGCTGCGTACTGGACGAGGACCCGGCCAACTTCTGGATGGGCCTGTGGATAGTGTCGCCCCAAAGCAGAGACCGGCATACCGGCACATTTTCCATCACCGGCACCTGCAATCCCTACAAGTACAATGCCACCGCCTACGCGGGTGCAGACTGGCTGTGGGACGATTTTTATTTTGATGAGGACGTCATCTATGACGAGCCTACGGAGGTAAAGAGCCTGTGAACAAAACTTTCGAAGAAAACATCAACGACGTCCGCACGGCAAAGCGGGGCGTCGAGGTGCGGGAGGCTATGGCTGAGAGCCTTGAGTATGTGGAGGGCTTTGCCTCCACCGCCACCCAAAAGGCAGAAGAGGCCGCAGCCAGCGCCGGAGCTGCCGCCGCTGCCAAGGAAGCCGCCGCTGCCTCTTCCCGGACCGCAGAACAGCAGGCGGGCATTGCCACGCAGCGGGCCGAGACTGCCACACAGCAGGCCAAGGCCGCCGAAAGCTCCAAAGCTGCCGCCGCAGAGTCCGCCAAGCGGGCAGAGCAGTTTGCCAAGGAGACTGAGGGCCGCGTCACCACCGACCCCACCCTGACAGTCAAGGGCGCACCCGCAGACGCCAAAGCCACCGGCGACCGCATCAACGCTATCAAAATCGAGACCGACAAGACCCTCACCATCTCCGGCGCTGCTGCGGACGCAGCTGCCACCGGTGTGCGCATCAAACTGTTGGAGATGGTGCATGGCACAGATGTAAGCGGTATCAGTTTTGTCTCGGCCTTTGACACGATGGATGGTATAGAGCTGACAGGCGTGTGGAATAAGGCGGCGTCGAGGGTTGAGTTTTAAGGGAAGGAGGATCAGAAATATGCAGATCAAAAACTTAGCCATTGGTGATGGCTTTGTCTACCTGATGGAAGGCAGCACAAAAGTCAAGTTTTACGTGCTGGCCCACAACTACGAGAGCGGCCTGAACGGCAAGGGACGGACGCTGTTTTGCCGGGAGAGTCCGGCGACGGAGGGCAAACGAACAGGAAATAGTAGGTCCGACGCTTCTTATTGGCCCAGCTGTTTGGAGTGTTCATATTATAGGAATACTTATTTGGCCAACTTCACAACGACTGTGAAAAGCTGGATTGGGAGTACGAAAATCCATGTTAACAGCTTGCATAATCCTTTAGGCAACAGCAGTCCTGGTTATAATATGGATGTGACCAGTGCTGACTTTAGCTTTTTTGCAATCTCGTCAGTGGAATTGGGGGTATCGAGATTTGGGAGTTATAACTATTCGGACGGTACGACTCTTTCTACTGCGGCACGTACTCGATTAGCAGCCATACGCTCTTATGGTGCTTTTTGGACAAGAAGCCCTGGACCAAGAAATACGGACCACCATACCGACAGCGACGGCGATTCTGAGTATTACTTTGCCAATGGTATGTACGTACAGAGCGCAAGTGGGGCTAGTTTCAGTCTTGAACAGGCTTACAATTATAATATTGGCTATCTTCCCTGTTTCACCCTGCCGGAGACACTGTACATCGACAAAGACGGCTTCCCTACGGAAAACCAGCCGCCGGAAATCACTTCCGATGTGGGCGAGAGCGGCGTGGCGCTGGGCGAGAAAAACGAACCGTTTGCACTGTCCTACACCGTGACCGACGGCGACGGAGACCCCATGACCATCACCGAAAAGGTGAACGGCGTGGCGCTGGCCGTCCGCGAGAATGTGGCCACCGGCACCGAACTCACAGTACAGTGCCTGAGCGAGAAAGCCCTGTTCCAGCAGATACTCAACGGAGAGAGCACCCTGACGCTGGAAGTGGACGACGGCAAGACCTCGACAGACTGGACGGCCACCTTTACCAAAAACGTCACCGGTGCGCAGGTGAGCCTGACCGCCCCCCTGACGGCAGACGACACCATCACTGTGGCCGCGCTGACGCTGGAGGGCAGTTTCCCCACAGACCTGAGCCTGACCGTGGAGATGACCAACAACGCCTTAGACGACAGCCCCGTGTGGGAGACCGTGACGGACATCCAGAGCGGCGAGGCAAAGGCTTTTGTCCACCATGCCTTTACCAACAAGACCGCCGCCAAGGGAGCGTCCTTTAATTACAAAGTGGACATCACCCGGGGCAGCAGCGGCACCGGGGGTACCCTGACCATGATCGGAGGTGTGATCGGATGAGCGTATACTACAACAAGCAGAGCCTGAAGGAGCAGCATAAGAAGCAGGCCGAAAAAGAGCGGCTGCGGAAGCTGCCGGAACAGTTGGCCGCCATTGAGGACGCCCTGTGTGAGCAGGACATGGCATCGGAAGAGCGGCTGGCGACCATCGAAGACTCGCTGTGCGAGCTGGATGCCGCCGTCAACAAGTAAGGAGGACATCAAAATGGACAAAATCTGGGCAAACAGATTGATTGCCGGTACTAAGACCTGGGCAGAGATGCCCGCAAGCCGCCGTGCAGGCGTGAAGAAAGTTCTGGCCGAGCGCGTAAACAAGGGCGAGATCACCGCCGATGACTACAAGAACATCACGGGGGAGGACTACTACAATGGATAAATTGCTGGAGCTGCTGGAAAAGCTGGTGCGGGCCATCTTTGGCCCGGGGGACGAGCAGGACATGGGCGAATCTGCGCCTGCGCCCCAAGCCCCCGAGGCAGAGGCCGTCACCGGCTGGGAGGGTGGCCCGCCCTACCGGTACATCGACGTGAGCCGCTATCAGGGCCTTATCGACTGGGCGCAGGTGGCAGCGGCGGGCTACAAGGGGGCAATGCTCAAGACCGTGAGCACCAACCGCAAGCTCTCCAAGCGGGCAGACGGCCTGTATATCGACCCGACCTTTGAGACCAACTACCGCAACGCCCGGGCTGCCGGGCTGGATGTGGGCGTCTACTACTACACCTACGCCACCAGCGAGGCCATGGCCGATGCAGAGCTTGCCCTGCTGCGGCAGGCGGTGTACGGCAAGGAGCTGACCCTGCCTGTGGCGGTGGACGTGGAGGAAAACAAGATCAAGCAGCTGTCCACGCTTGACCTGTCCAACCTTACCGCTTACGCGCTGGAACAGGTGGAGCGGATGGGTTTTTACGCCCAACTGTACACCTACACCCACTACTCCAACATGGAGCTGGACATGGGCCGTCTGGCAAGCCGTTGGGACGTCTGGCTGTCCGATACGACCGGGCGCACCCCCGCCGTCGGCTACCGCTACAACGCCCACCAGCACACCAGCAAGGGCAGCGTGCCTGGCATCTCCGGCAACGTAGACCTCAACGTCACCACCCTCAACTATCCCCGTATCATCCGCAAGAAGGGCCTGACCCGTCTTCGGGAGGGCAAATGACCGAAAAAGAAGCTTTGCTGTGGGTGCTGGGCATCCTCGGCAGCCTGTGCGCTGCAGCCATCACCATCGACAAGGTGCTGGAAATCATCCACAAGTACATCAAAAAGGCGCAGGAGCCGGACAACGCGCAGAACAAGCGGCTGGATGAGCTGGACAAGCGCATCGGCACCTTAGAGCAGGGCCAGCTTCAGCACACGCAGGCCCTCGCCCGTGACTTGCGCCGCTTTGAAGAAATCGACGAGGTGAGCCGTCTGACCCTCGACGGGGTGCGCAATCTGCTGGACGCCCAGCTCTCCGGCAACAACCGCGAGGGGATGCAGAAGAGCCGCACCGACATCGACAACTATCTGTTAAAAGGAGTGACCAATCATGGTAGCACTGGCAACTAAGCTTTTTGACCTTATCCCTGCCCCGGTGGCGGCAGTGCTGATGCTAGGGGGCTTTATCTTTTACGCCCTTGGCTGCATCCGGCTGGGCTACGGCGCAGCGGTAAAGCCGCTGGTGCTGGACCTCATCGAGAGGGCTGAGAATGAAATCTTGGGCACCAAACGCGGCGCAGAGCGCAAGGCGTGGTGCGTCAAGATGCTGCGCACCTACCTGAATAACAGCCGGTGGGGCAAGCTTGTATCGTGGGCAATCACAGAAGAGACCATGAGCAAGGTAATTCAGTTTTTCTTTGACCGCGCACGGGCGGCGTTGCAAAAGCAGTAAGGAGGATACCATGGCAAGCACTACATACGACCATTTTGTTGACGCCAACAAAATCGCACAAGACCATTTTCGTTGCATCACGAAAATGGTTTGCGGATGTTTTCGCGACCTCACGAAAACATACCATCTCGGTAACGTCACCGTAATGGTGCGTAACGCCGGACAGCTGCCGCAGCCCTTCTGGCTCGGTGCTGCCTGTGGCGGCGGCTCGTGTAGTGCTGCCCGCTGCGCTGCAAGGACTTGACCGACAGCAGATGACCGCCGCTATCAAAAACGCACCGCTTGGGAGGGTAGACCGTAAGATAGCCTTACTGCGGTACGTTGAGCGGCTCCCGCTGCCGGACATTGCAGCACAGACCCATTACAGCCGGACGGCAGTAGGCTACCGGCTCAAAAGCATTGACAAAATGCTTGGATAAGGCTTGGATAAGCAAATCCCCCGGTGTTCCGTTTGGAGCATCGGGGGATTTTTTATTTTTGGGGACATGGAAGCCCGGCAGCCTTTTTCGCTGAGATAGACCTGGAAGGGCTTTCCGCAAATGGTACATCTTTTCTTTATCGCGCGGCTCATCCCTGTAAATCGGCGACAGTAACGCCGCAAGCGGCTGCGATCTTTTCGAGGGTAGACACTCTCGAGACTGCTTTGCCGGACTCTGCATGCTGAATGGTTGCAGTGGACAGCCCAGTCTTTTCTGCCAAGGCCCGGATGGTTAATCCTGCGCTTTCTCTGGCTGCCTTGATTTTGACGGCAGACACGCCGAGCGTTTTATAATCGGGTGACATATATCCGATTTGGAACATGCCCTGCTGCTGCAACGGCAATGCCTTGAGCGCAAAGCTGTTATCCACGTCCTCAAGGTCTACATCCTTCAAGACGTAAGCGCAGGCGTTGTCAAGTTCCGGGGTCATCTTGTGGAGCTTGTGCGCCAGCGTTATTTTCATCATCACGCCACGCACGGGAAACCTCGTAGCGTTGTCAAGGTCTGCCTGATTCACGCGGTCAGGGTTGCAGGCTTTATCCAGCAAACGGTACAGCTTGCCCAGATTTTGAATGGTGGTGTTTTCCATTTTGTCCTCCTAGCATTCACTTGTTCAGCATGTCCATCACGGCGTTGTAATGGTTTTCGCATTCCTCGGCAACGGCAAGCTCTTTTTCGACTTTCGCTTTCTGATAAGCCCGCTCTTCGCCGTAAATCTCGTTCTCGATCGCGTCGGGGATCTCAACGAATGCTTTCTGCTTTTTACCGTGAGCCACAACGAACACAACAAAGGCGTGGTGTACGTTCTCCGGCCAACGGCCGATCTGTTGCTTGTAGGCACCCGCCTTCATTTCCTGCCCATTCACCAGCAGGGAATTGATGGTGTACTGCCATTCGTGGCACGATATGGAGAACTCGTTGCCGTCGCTCAAGATAGTTTTTTCGGTAATGACCTTTTTGTCAATGTCGAGTTCGATTTTTGCGCCGCGGGCGGTATTCCAAGAGTATTTCATTTTTTGTGCCTCCATCTGTGTTTCCTTTTGACACCATCATTATACCACAAAACTAATACAAGTAATACAGGCATAGTCACCAGACTTTGCCTTATTTTTTTGTCTATTTTGTATCAGTTGTATTAGTTTTGGTTAGGTCGCAATCAAACTCTAATCAAGATTTAATCAGGCGTTTTTGTCCTTCGTTGTGCGTTCGTTGCCTCTTGGCTCTCCTTAAAAAGGTAAACTGAGCGCAAAGGGAGGGAAGCGCCATGTGGCACAAGTTTAACCCTAACCCCCACGGGAGCAGCGTCGGAGACTGCGCTGTGCGTGCGGTAGCGGCGGCCACAGGCCGGAGCTGGGAGCAAGCTTATATCAGCCTTGCGCTCACTGGTTACGCCCTCGGCGATATGCCCAGCGCCAACCGCACATGGGGCGCATACCTCCAAAAGCAGGGTTACAAGCGCCGCATGGTAGAGGCGGACTGCGCCACCTGTTACACCGTGGCAGATTTTGCCCGGGAGTACCCGCGTGGCGTGTACGTGCTTGGCTGCTCCGGCCACGTTCTGGCCGTGATTGACGGCGCGTGGTGGGATAGCTGGGACAGCGGCGCGGAATGCCCGATCTATTACTGGTACAAGGAGGAAAACGATGCCGATCTATAACGGATACCCGCAAGTGTATTACCCGCAACAGCCGCAGGGGCAGTTGGAACAGCTGAGGGCAGCACAGTACCAGCCTCAGCCCGTCATGATGCCGACAATACAGGGGCAGGCCGCACCGACTGACAGCGGCTTTATCTGGGTACAGGGCGAAGCAGCGGCCCGGGGCTATCTGGTCGCCAACGGAAGCCGGGTGCTTTTGCTGGATGCTGATTCCGATACCTTCTACATCAAAGAGGTGGGGCAGGACGGCAGGCCGTTCCCGCTCCGCATCTACGATTACAAAGAGCGCACCGGAGGCCCCAAAGCGTCGATTGCAGCCACGCAAGCCGCAAGCGGAGAGTATGTCACCCGCAAGGAGTTCGACGCGCTGGCGGCAAAGCTGGCGGCGTTGGAGAAGCAGGAAGCACCAGAGCCGGAAAAGGAGAGCTAAACGATGAGCAGCAGCTTGTATAACTCGATGGGCCGACAGACCCAGAACCCCATTGGTGGGCAGTTTCAGCAGTTTATGGGCCAGATGCAGGGGAAAAACCCGCAGGAGATGATAAACCAGATGCTCACATCCGGCCAGCTCTCACAGCAGCAGCTCAACGCCATTCAGCAGCGGGCGCAGCAGATTGCGCCGATGCTCAACGGCATGAAAAACATGTTTGGATTCTGAAATGCGGCCGCATTTAGAATAAATTCAAAAATCTAACGTAAAGGAGTAAAACTATGTCTCTTTCTTCTGATAGCACGGTTCTGACCATGCCGGTACAGCCTGCCAACGGTTACAGCAACGGCCTCAACGGCTGGGGCGGCGACTGGATGGGCTGGATCGTCCTCTTTCTGATTTTCGGCATGTTCGGCTGGGGCGGCATGGGCGGCTTTGGCTGGGGCGGCGGCATGGGCATGGGCGGCGCTTCGCCTTATATGACCAGCGCTGTCACACAGGCAGACCTGCAGCGCGGCTTCGACAACCAGAGCGTCATGAACAAGCTGAACGGGCTGGAAAGCGGCCTGTGTGATGGCTTCTATGCCATGAACACCGGGATGCTTCAGGGCTTCAACGGCGTGCAGCAGGGTCTGAACGGCGTCACCAACGCCATGCAGCAGGGCTTCAACAGCACCAACGTTGCACTGATGCAGGGTCAGAATGCTCTGGCTACACAGCTGGCTGACTGCTGCTGCAAGACCCAGACCGCGATCCAGGGAGTCAACTACAATCTGGCCACGCAGGAGTGCGACACCAGAAACCAGATGCAGCAGGGCTTCTGCGCAACGCAGAACACCATGAACAACAACACCCGGGACATCATCGAGAATCAGAACAGCAACACCCGCGCGGTGCTCGACTTCCTGACCAATGATAAGATCGCCACCCTGCAGAGCGAGAACAACGAGCTGCGCCGGGCAGCTTCTCAGGATCGCCAGAGCGCGTTCCTGACCACCGCGATGAACGCGCAGACCAACCAGATCATCGGGACTCTGCAGCAGAAAGCTCCCGTGCCTGCCTATCAGGTGCCCAACCCCAACGCCATTTACTATGGCTGTGGGACCGGCTGCGGCAACTGCGCATAACCAAATCACGGCAACTTTTTCCAAAATGGAAAATGTTCAGCCCCTGAGCTGATTTTGCAAACCAAAACGCCGGGGCAGTAGTCCCGGCGTTTTTATTATGAAAGGAGCATTTAAATGACCGTAGCAGAGCTGAAACAGCAGTTTGTAGATTATCTGTACAGCATGGATAAGAACAAAATGAGCATGATGGAATTGAACACCTATGTTTTCATTTTGAAAACCCTGCTTGATACGGAAAAAGCAGATCCATCCAATTCTTGGATGGATCTCTTAAAAACCGTTTATGCGGTAAATGCACCTGTTTGTGCAGAAAAGGAGGTTTCGGATAATGGCTGAATTTAGCAACTCTAACACCGTCAGTGTGGCGGCGGGTGAAAACCTTCCCCTGACGGAGACCGCGGTAAAAGCCCCTGCCTGTATCATGCACCGTGAGGGCAGCGGCCTCGTGACCCTGCGCGGTCTGACCAATCAATGCAGAGCGCGCTTCAAGGTAAGCTTTGGCGGCAATATCGCCATTCCCACCGGCGGCACTGTGGGACCCATTTCCGTGGCGCTGGCTGTCGGCGGTGAGTCGCTGACCAGTGCGACAGCCATTGTCACCCCGGCGGCAGTCGAAAATTACTTCAATGTGTTTGTGGCTGCGTTTATCGAGGTGCCGCGCGGCTGCTGCGTGACCGTGGCACTCAAAAACACCAGTACCCAGGCTGTCAGCATTGCAAACAGCAATCTGATCGTTGAGCGGGTAGCGTAAGAAAGGAGATAAGTCATGCTGGATAAACTGAATCACCTGAAGGATGAGATGTGCGACGAGCTCATGGAGCTGACCGACAAAAAGAACCGATCCCCGGGCGATGTTGAGATGATCGGCGAGATCGTGGACATCATTTTGGACATCCACCGCATCGAGGATTACTGCGAGGGCGGCGAGTACAGCCGTGCGGGCGAGTGGGAAGCTGACATGCGCGGATCCTTCAACCACGACGCCGGAAACGGTTACAACCGGGGCAACAGCTATGCCAACCGAGGCCGTCACTATGTGCGCGGCCACTACTCCCGCACGGATGGCCGTGATCGCATGATCTCTGACATCGAGGACATGATGCAGGACGCCACCGGTGCAGAGCGAGACGCTTACAAACGCGCGGCAGACATTCTGCGCAACGCATAAGTGAGGAGGGTGGCGAGTATGGACATCGACGAGATCAATGACCACATCCACAAGCTTAAATGCGGGTCGACTGACTGGCAGAGCGTGGAAAAGCTTGCCGCCCTCTGCACTGTGAGAAATGAGCTGGAAGAAAAGCAGGCACCGGCAGAAATGCAGACTCAAGCGCTGCCTCCCACTTCGCACCCGGCGGCATACTCCGCAAAAGCAAATCCGCAAAGCGAGTTTGTGGAAGCGGCCAGCGCCGCGCCCTTTGGCGGCTTGATGGAAGTGCTTGATGAGCACATGAGCGCCATAAAGCTTGCATACCCGAAAGAGTATGAGTTGGTCATACGGAAGATAACCGCATTGTAAAACGACACAAAATGTGTTATTTTTACATACAGCCAAAACTTGAAAAGCTAAATTTTTAAGCTTGATAAGCTAACGTAAGACTAACAAACTTTGAATTTTTATTGATAAATGGTAAAATAAAACTGATTTGTAATCAGTGGGTTGCAGGTTCAACTCCTGTCACCAGCTCCAAAAACAAACGCACGAACGATTAAAACGAATCGTCCGTGCGTTTTTCTTTTTGCTTAAAATGCCTTAAAATCTCTTGAATGAACGTGACAATCTAACAAACAATCTAACAAATCAATACTTCATCTTTCGCATTTCCTGCAACAGATAATTCGGGTCATTGTGGGAGACGTACTTGTTTGCTGTGGTGGAGAAATTTTTGTGACCCAAGATGGCTTGCACGGCAGTCTTTTCCAGGCCGCACTCCACCATCTTGCTGCTGGCCGTGTGGCGCAGCGTATGCGGATGCACCCCCTCTATGTGGCACTCCTGCATCAAGGCTCGAAACTTTGTAGCCACGTTGCGCTTGTCCAGCTTTGTACCGGCTTTGGACGGTATCAGCCACTCACAGCCGCTGTCAAGCATCCAAAAGGCAATGATTTTGTAAATGGGGTCCAAAATAGGGATAATGCGGTTTTTGCCCGCATCGGTCTTCTCGCCGCCCTGCATATACCGCTCTTTTAGATGCACATCGTCGCAACGCATGGAGAGCAACTCATCGATACGCATACCGGTGTAGAGCAGCACCATTGCGATTTGCGCCGTCTGCCCAAACTTCGGGTCGTCTTGTCGGCCGCTGATCTGCTCGATCTCTTGGGCGGTCAGGGTGCGCTCTGCCTTGCCTGTAGCCGCTGGGAGCTGCAAGAGCATGGCATAATTTTTGTTTATGATGTCCTGAGCCATTGCCCACTCGCAGATCTGGCTGAAAAGTGTGCGCTGCTTTTCGCAGGAGCTGCGGGAGAGCCCCCTTTCCACCATCTGGTCAATCACCTGTTGATAGTCTGCGGCTTTTAAGTCCCGGAGCTGTCGGTCATACAGCGGCGCAGCCTTTGCATAGGCCAGCTCATAACCCTTTTTCATGTCAGTGCTGAGCTTGTCAAATTTGGGCTGCGCTTTCCATTGGGCATAGGCATCCGCAAAAGTGCATTTCAGACGCGCTGCGGGGGTGTTCTGGGCGTTGTAAGCGTCCAGTGCTTGTACTGCTTCACCCGGCGTCGCAAACGTCCCCAGAACGTCTCGCTTGGCTGTCAGGGCCACATACGGTTTTGACCTCGTCCCGCTCAACTTATATACACTGCCGCTGCCCTTTGGGCGGCGGCGCTTTTTTCTTTGCTGCGGGGAGGCTTCGGGCTGCTTCTTGCCGCAGTATGGGCAAAAAGATGCATCATCCGGTATTTCCCGACGGCAGCAGGCGCGAATGCACTTCAAAGCTCTTCACCTCGCTTTGCGGTATAGTCGGCCTCGCCGCTCTTTGCGGCCTCTTTTCCCGCCTGGTATGCCGACTGCAGCAGACTCACCGGAGGCTGGACTTCCCACGGGATCGGGTCTGTTCCTGTAGCCACGGCGAACCCGTAGTTGTCCAGTATTTGGCCGCAGACGGATACCTTGTTTTGCAAGGGAGTGTGCAGGTTTGCGCACACCTCAGCAAACACCGCCGGTGGATAGCTGCCATGTCGGCCCAAAAGGATAAACAGCACCATCTCTTTTACAATTCGCGGCGCTGTGCGAAAGTATTCTGTAAGCGCCTCATCCAGCTCTTCGTCTGATTTGCGCTGTACGGGCTCTTTATAAAGTTCTGGGTGCAGCATTTCTTGCATGGCGGGGAGCGGAGAAGTCCCGCAAGCCTCAAACCAGTCCATTATCTTGTCAGCTGGTGGGCTGGACGCCCCGCACTCCCAGCTCTGGATCGTAGCCTTTCCCTTGTTGATCCGGCGGGCCATGTCGACTTGGCTCAAGCCTGCCGCGACTCTGGCCCGCGCCAATGCGACACCAAGCTTTTCCGCAGTAAAGTAGCTCATCAATTATAACCTCACAAATTTCCATGCCATAAAAACAAAAAGTGACATGGGAAAAACCCATGCCACTCGACAGAGCGGAAGTCCTTCAAGTTTTCCCATAAAATGGTAAAATCTAAAACAAGTTGGACAAATTGAACAAAAACAGAGGTGAAATAAAATGGATTTCGAGCAAAGAAACGGCAAAGAAAACGAAATGACCATCATTGACGGGATGCCTGCCACCATTTTGACCGGCACGACCCGAACACCTGAACCTTGGGAGGACTAAAGATGGACAAGATGAAGCTGTTTTGCACCCACATCCGCGCCGCGCTGGCCTGCTATGAGGATATGCCGCCCGAGGGACAGGCTCGGGCTCGACTTTTTGTGATCCGCAAGTCCGGGGATCTCCGGCAGCTCAAGGCTGCAGCAGACGCACCCGGTGGGGAGCTTGCCGCTGAACTGTTGCAAAAAATGCAACAACCTTGCAACCACGGATAGCAACGTGCATATTTTGCACGTTGTTCGCGCAAAACGCGCGTATTTAGCAAAAAGTCAGCGTAAATTTCAACGATTCAGCGCAAATTCTAAATTTTTCGCGCATTTTTGCGCGATTAAATGTGCTTGACGCGTTACAATCAACGGTTGTATAATGCGGTTGTGAATGAGTTACAAGCCCAATAGCTGAGCTTTCTTGGCGTTGTACTCTGCCTCCGTAACAGCTCCCATATCCAGCAGCCGCTTAAACTTCAAAAGCTCATCGGCGGCGCTTGTGGCAACCGGAGCGGGAGTCTGCGGCTTCTCCTGGCTGACTTTGCAGCTTTTGAGAAACGCAGTCATCCCGCCGGGGTAAACCATTGTCGGCAAGCTACTTTCGCCCAGTGGAAGAGCAAAGCGGATAGACACGCTCTCTTTACTGCGACCCTTGCGGGTCTCTGTTTTAGCGGTGGCGGCGCCCACGATCGCACCCACAGGCCCGGCAACGGCTGCACCGATCACGGCCCGGCCGATGCCGCCCTTGGTCTCTGTCACTGTCAGATCGTCTGGCGCGTCAGATTCATAACCGGAGACTTCATCAAAGCTGTAAATCATTCTAGGGCCTTTATCGCCACTGCGGTGTCCGATGTAAAACAGCCAGTTGGGTTTGTCAATCGACACAAAGAGCGCGTCGCCATCATAGATGGAATCGGTTTCCTTGAACGCTTTTCGGCGTTGTTCCAGTGTAACCCAGTAGTCTGCAAGGGCCACCGTCGGCTGCTTTGCCGCCCGGAAGCCCAGTTTTGAGTAAAAAAAGTTACTGCATCCGGCGCAAATCGGGCCGTCTGCGCTTTTCTCACGGTTCAGCAGACCCAGCTTGCCACCGCAAATGGGGCAGATATTTGCCATGTTTATACCTCGCCTTTTGATTTTATAAAATTCTGCATTTTGTCGAAACGCAAAACCACGCAACCCATCATTGAATTTGTGATTCGTTCATCCGAAAAAGAATCTTTCCATTTTTGAATAGAGTTTGCTTTTCCCTTTTGGGTTTTCAAGGTCAGGAGTTTTTCCAGCTGCTTGATATAAGAATTTTCGACGACAACCTCAAAAAGGTCGGAGAGAGAAAACTTTATCATGTTGTAAAGCTCAGTAGGGCTAAAATCAAATTTGAACCCCATCCTCTCATACTTCTTGAGTTCATCGAGCGTATCAAGGATCAGATCATATCTTGAAAACAAAACTTCAATATCTGATGTTTGCTCGATCACCAAAAAAGAATCCAGAACATTCCGTATTCTTTCTGGTATAGTTTCCTCCGGGAAATCCACAAATTCTTCCCCGGTGTCAGGATCGATTAAAACAACGGGCTCTGGTGATTTGCTCCACTTAGCGTTCGGGCGCACAAAACGCAACGGCTCTTGGGCTTCAGGATCGTCTTTTTTCTTGAAGACCGCATTGATAACCCGCGTGATATTTTTCCGAAATCCAACATTCCATATCACGGGAAACACCTCACACATAACAATTATATAAGGAGGACAAAACAAAATGCAGGACACATCTTTCAGCCCGGACGAAATCAGAAAAATCATCGAAAAGCTTAAGAGTGACCCTGCATTTCGTCAGAAAGTCCTCGATATTCTAAACAGCTAAATCACAGCAACGCCCGGATCGCATTCTTTTTTGCGTCCGATGCGGCCATAATTTTTCTTACAAGCTCAGCATCTTCTGGAGACAGACCGCTCAGGTCTATCTTTTCGGCGATGCTGGGTTTTTCTTTTTGCGCTGGATCCTCATCAAGCGTTTCGCCTTTCAACTCTGCCACTGTTACGCCTAGCGCATTGGCTACTGAGGGCAGCATCTCATCAGGAAAATCGCGCCCGCTTACAAGCATTTGTGAAATATAACCACGACTTTTTCCAATTTCTCTGCATACAAAGGAAACATTAATTCCTTTTTCAGTAGCGATTTTTTTAGCTCTCTCCACATTTCGCATAGAAAAGACCTCGCTATTTTGTGAAAATAGCCAAATGTCTACTAAATTGCAGATTGGCTATTGCAAAATAGCCACTTGGCTAGTATAATACTAAGCACAGGGCAAACAAAACCAAAAGCCCCTGACAACATTATATCGGGCAAACGCTAGATTTTATTCACTTTGTACCTCGCAACTACATAGTAGCATATTTTCTAGTGATTTTCAAGCCCGGAAAGGAGAATTGCTAGTGAATGTTTCGAAAATCGACCAGTTTTGCAAGCTGCACGGGCTGAGCCGCACCGATCTGGAGGCGGCGGCAGGCCTGAGCAACGGCGCAATCGGGAAGTGGGAGCGCTCGATTTACGGCCCCAGTATCTCGCAGCTGCTCAAGCTCGCAAAGTATTTCAAGGTCACGCTGAACGAGCTTGTGGTCTACGATGATGAGTAAGTGGGAAGAACGAACGCCAGAGGAGTGCGTTGAAACCGTCGCTCTAAATTTGAACACCGATTGGAGCATGATGCAAAAACACAAGCCCGAAGGCATGCAAGATGGATACCCGAGCGATGCTGGGATGGATTTTTGCAAGAATTATAGATGCATAATTTCAACAATCAGTTGCTTGGGAGGAAAAACTACACGTTACAGTGACGGAAGTCATGAAGTATCGGTCTTCGGAATTACAGTGCATTCACTGAAAGGCGTTTTTTAAGGAGGTTCGCATGGCAAACATTCAAATTTTTACAAGCCCCGAGTTCGGGGACATCCGCACGGTAGACCAGAACGGTGAGCCGTGGTTCGTGGGCAAGGACGTGGCGGCGGCGCTGGGCTACGGCAATCCCCAGAAGGCAATCCGTGACCACGTTGATGAGCAAGACAGAGGGGTGAACGAAATGGACACCCCCGGCGGAAAGCAGCCGATTGCGATTATCAACGAGTCCGGCCTGTACAGCCTGATTTTTGGCAGCAAACTGGAAGGGGCCGTGCGGTTCAAGCGCTGGGTGACAAGCGAGGTGCTGCCCACCCTGCGTAAGACGGGCAGCTACATGATGCCCAAGCTCAGTAAGGAGATGCAGGCGCTGTTTATGCTGGACAACCGCACCCAGCGGCAGGAAGAGCGGCTCACGGCGCTGGAGAACACCATGACGGTGGATTACAACCAGCAGCGTGTGCTGCGCAAGGCCATCAGCCGGGCCGTCATTGGGGCGCTGGGCGGCGAGGACGCCCCGGCCTACATCGACAACCATGTGCGCAGCAAGGTGTACAGCGAGTGTAACCACGACGTGCAGGACTGGTTCCGGGTGAACAGCGTGGGCAACATCCCCCGCAAGCGCTTTGACGAGGCCGTGGAGTACATCCAGCGCTGGAAGCCCAGCACCAACACCGTGATGCTGATCCAGCAGACCAACGGCCAGACCAGCTTGTTTGCCGCAGTTGCTGCCCAGAGGAATACCACTACCTCCGGGAAGTTTGTTAAGGAGGTATAAGCATGAAAAAAGTTATTGTAGGCGTAGTGTCAGTATTGGCAAGCGCTTTGCTGATGGCCGGATGCAATAAGCAGGTGATAGACCTGACGTATAGCTACTCATGGGCGCAGCTGAAAATGCCTGATGGAACGATTGTCGAGGGGAGATTAGACAGTTGGGACGATTACGAGGGCGACCAGCTGCAAGTGAAGATTGACGGCGTGACCTATCTGGTTCATTCGTCCAATGTTGTGCTGAGACATTGATAGAAAGGAGGACGCCATGCAGAAGCCGAGCCTTACGATAGGCGAATGCGTCCAGATCCTTCGGGACAACAACATCTCAAAGACCGAAAAGGTCCTGGGAGCTCAAATTCAGGCGGGAGTTTTCCCGGAATGGTCAAAGCCATCCGTAGGAACAAAAGAACCTTGCCCTGACATCTCCCGCGCCAGGTTTATGGCGTGGGTGAAGGACTTTTACGAGCTCGAAAAGGTTTATACAAAGGAGGAACCAAGAGAATGAAACTCAAATCGTTTGTCACCACCGGCACGGTAGGCCTGCTGGCTATTATCGGCGCGGTGCAGGCGGTGCGCTGGGCCTGCTCCTGGCTGGCCGTTGCGCTGACCTGCTGGGGCGGCTGGGGCATCGCCGAGGCTGCGCATGCCGCGCCTTGGATTATTGTTGCATCCACTGCCGGGCTGGCGATGTCGTTTTATGGGATGTATGAGGACAACAAACGGTATAAGCGCAGCGGTTACAGCAAAATCGTCCGCAACCATGCCCGGAACCCGGAGTATCCGCAGGATGAGGAGAAGGGCGCATGAGGCTGGAAGAGTTGATTCGGCAGCAGGCCGAAGAGCACCTGAAAACAGCCACGCGGCTTGCAACGGAGTCCGCGCTCACGGGAGACATCTGGCTGCGGGTCATCTGCCGGGAAAAATCAGAGGTCTATAGCGCGGCAGCAGATGGGCTGCTCACAGCCCTCCACGATGCGGAGGATGTCGCACATGGCTGATTACATCCACTGTGTCACATGGTACACCGTATACAGCGCCAAGACTGGTGAGGTGGTGGCAGCGGGAACGTCCGCCATGTGCGCTGCTAAGCTTGGATACAAGACCGCCAACAGCTTTGTGTCTTCCGTTGGACACCGACGCCATGAAAAAAAGCATCCGCACAAGTACATTTTTGAGCAGGAGCGCATTGATCGTGCGGAGGTCGACTGTCTCCCTCCGCTTCGCCGTTACTGCAAAAAGACGAAAAGGGAACAGGAATATGAACGGTAGATATATGCGAGCCGCAGAGATTCGCTGGCATAATCGTCAGCCGGAGCGGCTGCGGCACATCCACCAGAAGAAGGAGAAGAAAAAGGTGAGCACGGTACAGATCTTTGACGCGGATTTGCGTTTTGTCAACGAAATCCCCATGCCGAACACGCTGGCGGGCATCCAGTACGCCGACCAGCTGGCAGCAGAAAAGCCGGGCCGTCTGTACGTCGTTATGGACGAGCACCGGCAGAAGGTTTACCAGAGGTGACGTACATGACTTTAGAGCAAAAGGAACGCCGCAAAGCGGTTCTGCGGTATGCAGTCAGCGTCCCTGAATGGAATCTTGCGCTCAAGCATCGGGCAGCAACAGAGCTTACGAAATGCGCAAGCCTCTTGATGAGCGTAAGCCAGATGATGCTTGCTACCGACGCGGAAGACCGTTTTTATCCGGACAGATTAGATTATGGAATGTCTCCGACGGGATATGCAAAAGCCATTTCGGATGCAGAGTACAGCCTCGGCGCAGCCGCTTCGGCGCTGGAAACCGTAGTTGCTTTGGCAGATGAGTCAAACGCCTTCCCGCTTATCAGCTCCACCCAGACCGGCGGGTTAGATGACGCGATGGGAAACATTGAGGCGGCCTACAATTCTGGTCTTGGGTGGCTGGCAGATCTGTGCCGGGTACACGGGATGGATGAGGTGACATACAATCATGGATAAAATGACCATTTACGAGCAGTGCCGGGAAGTCCCAAAAGACGCCCAGAAGCCTATCGCAGCGGGCCGCCTGAAGGGCAAGACCGACATTAACCCCATGTGGCGCATCAAGAAGCTGACTGAGCTTTTTGGCCCGGCTGGTACGGGCTGGAAGTTCGACCCGCCGGTGTTCGAGGAAAAGACCGGAGCAAAGGGCGAAGTTGTCGTGCAGTGCTTTACGAATTTGTACGTCAGGCAGGATGATGGGGAAGCGTGGAGCGCCCCCATCCCCGGAGTGGGCGGCTCTATGCTGATTGCGTTGGAGTCAACGGGGCTCCGAACGGATGATGACGCTTACAAAAAAGCGTATACGGATGCACAGAGCGTGGCCTGCAAGGCGCTTGGAATCGGCGCGAATGTGTACTGGAAAGATGAATCCACCAAGTACACCCCGCCTCCGGCCACTCCCGCCCCGGTGTGCGCCTGCTGCGGAAAGAAAATCATCGGCATCAAAACCAAGGACGGAAAAAAGATGACTGCTGAGCAGGCAGCGGAACGAAGCAAGGCAAAATATGGGCGTATACTCTGCGTAGAATGCGCAAAGAAACAGCCGAAAGAAGATGGAGGAATGTCTCATGCTTAACATCGTAGCATTGATGGGTCGTCTGGTCTACGACCCGGAGCTCAAGACCACCCAGAACGGCACCAACGTGTGCAGCTTCCGCATCGCGGTTGACTGCAGCTTTGCCCGGCAGGGCGAAGAGCGCAAGGCCGATTTTATCGACGTCACCGCATGGCGGCAGACCGCCGAGTTCGTCTGTAAGTATTTCCAGAAGGGCAGCATGATCGCAGTCGAAGGCAGCTTGCAGACCTGTCAGTACCAGGACGAGAACGGCAACAACCGCACGGCTACCGAGGTTCTTGCGTCGCAGGTGAGCTTTTGCGGCGGAAAGGCCGCAGAGAAGCCCGCTGTGCGCGATTTCGACCAGCAGACGGAAAATCATGTGCGCGAAGCAAACGCCGCTTACAGCACATCGCAGAAGCCTCAGAGCGTACCGGAGTATTCGCAGGGCAGCGCAGACGACTTTTCAGTCATCGACGACTCGGAGGACTTGCCGTTCTAAGCCGAGAGCTGCGCTATCTGGCTATACGGGCGTGTAAAGGAGGTGATTGAGTGGCGCAGGACGATAAAAAGTCATTTGTGGCGTATCTGAGCTGGTTCGACGCGCTGGAAGAATACTCCGACGCAGAGGTTGGGCAGTTGATGCGAGCTCTTGCACGGTATGCCAAAACCGGAGAAGAGCCCGAATTTTTAGACCGCGGGATGCGGGGCAACTGGAAATTTATGTGCAGCGACGTAAAACGGGCGTCTGAAAAATGGGATGAAACCCGCAAGAAACGCAGCAACGCCGGAAAACGCGGTATGGCAAAGCGCTGGGGAAAGCCTGACGACATAACAAAAATAACAAACGATAACAATGTTAATGACGACATAACAAAAATAACTGTAGATGTAGATGTAAATGGAGATGTAGATGGGGATGTAGATGTAGATGGGGGTGTAGATGTTGTAAAGCGCGATAACACCGCCACCGTTGATATGGAGTTATCAAAAATCGTTCAGCATTACCAGCGGGCTATCGGTGACTTCCCGCGTTCGGCACTGGAAAAACTGCAAAAATGGCGGCAGGAGTACAGCACGGAGGTGATTTTGCTGGCGATCGACAAGGCCGCAGAAGCTGGCAAGCGGTCGTGGAACTACATCAACGGCATCCTGTCTGGCTGGCAGCGGGACGGGATACGCACCCCGGGGGACGTGGCAGCGAATGAGCAGCACCGACAAGAACAGCCTCGCGGGAAACAAGCCACAGAAAGCACCGCAGAAGCATACGCAAATATTTTCAAGGGGGTGAAACCGTGACAGTGGAGATGATGACAAAGCTCCTTGCGGACGCTGAGGCCTATTTTGGACGGCCTCAGACCGCAGAAAACCGCGCAAGTATCGCGGAGATCTGGGCGAACTCATCGCTCAAGGATGTGCCGGATAAGATGGCCTATAAGACATTCCACGAGGTGATTTCGGAGTGCAGCTGGCAGAGCCAGCTTCTCCCGGCGTGGAAAAAGGCCATCGAAAAGGCCCAGGGTGAGCAGATGCTGGCGAAGCACTGCCTTGCTGCCCGCACCCGGATGCTCAAGTCCAAGGCAGAAAGAAAGCTTCTCGGGCAGGGAAATCAGAACGGAGGACGAAAATGCCTAGATACAAAGTCATTGTAGAGTGCAGCGGCCCGCACGGGAACGCGGCGCTTACATACCGCATCAACGCCGCGAGTCAGTTTGCGGCAGAGTTCCGGGCCTGCCAGCTGGCGGGCGACCATTACCCCGAGTATCGGGACATCAAGCCGGTGAGGACGGAGGTGCTGAAAAATGGATGAAGTGAGGTTGATTAACGCAACCCCTCTTGAAAAAGAAATGCAAGAATACGCCCTGTATATTGGACGCGAAACCACAAACGAGTGCGAAAGCACCGCTGAATGTTGCGCAGACATGGTGAGCGAGGCGCCCACCATCGACCCGGAAACCCTGCGGCCGACATGGCGCGACCCTGAAAAGAACCCTCCGGAGGTCGAAACCGAAGTGCTGGTGCTGGTTGACTGTGGGAAAGGATACTGCATCACAACGGCCTTTTATGAGGACGGAACTGTTTCTCAGTACGAAAGCCTCTGGCAGTGGGAAGATGTCGATGATTACGGCATTTATGACGAAGAAGAGGACTTGTATAGGCTCCCGAAAGGCTGGTGGGAATACCGCCACTTTACCCCGGATGATGCACTGGAATGCCCGATAGATAAGCCGGTTGTGGGCTGGATGCCGCTGCCGGAGAAGGTGCTGAAAAATGACGATGACGCCGTGTAAAGACTGCCCCACTCGTCACCCGGTATGCCACGACAGCTGCCCGAAGTACGCCGAGTTCAAGCGCCAGCATATCGCAGAGCTTGCTTACACAAAGCAGATGACCGACCGGGGCGTTGTATACCACTACGACCACGAGGACCGCCACCGGGAGCGGGGCCGTAAGAAGTATATGGGAGCGAACGGAGGAGCGGACAGATGAAAGTACTTATCGCCTGTGAAGAATCGCAGGAAGTATGCAAGGCTTTTCGGGAGAAAGGTCACGAAGCCTACTCCTGCGACATTCAGGAACCGTCAGGCGGGCATCCTGAGTGGCACATTCTCGGGGATGCGCTCAAGGCCATTGAGAGCGGGCAAATCGTTACGATGGACGGCGTGGCGCATGAATTCGGAAAGTGGGATTTGCTCATTGCACACCCGCCCTGCACTTATCTAAGCAACGCCGGGGCAAGGCACTTGTGGAAAGGGCATGAGCTTCAGGCAGACCGTGTAATGCTTGGCATTCAAGGCAGAGATCTGTTCATGCGTTTCTGGTGGTCAGATGTCCCCAGAATTTGCATAGAAAATCCGGTGCCAAGCCGGGTGTTCTGCTTGCCGGAGTATACACAGAGCATTCAGCCGTATCAGTTTGGTCACCCATACACCAAAAAAAACCTGTCTTTGGCTCAAGGATCTGCCACCGTTGACCCCAACCGACATTGTAGAGCCTGTTGCTACATGGTGTCCGTCCGGCTCGTATAGTCATAAACACGATGCAAAAAATAAAGGAATGTTTACGACTGATCGGGCGAAAAACAGAGCCAAAACTTTTCCGGGAATCGCAAAAGCAATGGCCGAGCAATGGGGGTAAGCAGATGAAACCAAAAACCAAATCCGAGCTGATGGACGAGTGGGCCAGCCGGCCCGACCATGTGTGGAGATGCGACCGCTGCGGCAAAATTTATGACTGGTATAAATCGCTTGGTGGAGATGGTGGGAATACCATCAGAAAGGTAGTGACTGGCGAGCATTGGGAGAAATATGCCATGTACGGCGATGACTATGAGCTTTGCCCCTCTTGCATGGCAAAGCTGAACGACTGGCTGAAAGGAGAACAGAAATGAGTGATAAAAGATTGATTGATGCAAATTACTGAAGGGAGAGACATGAGCATGAAAGCTGTGCTTTTAAGCATCCGATCCTACTGGTGTGAACTTATTTCCAGAGGCCAGAAAACCGTGGAGGTGCGCAGAACGAATCCGAAGGCGGTACATGCTCCGTTTAAGTGTTACATATACCGAACGAAAACTCCCCACATGGCCGGTGCGGTTATTGGCGAGTTTACCTGTGATAAAATCTGGGAGCTTGCACCAATCTGCCACGCACCCGACGACGTGGAAGAACAAGCCTGTATGGACCGTGACTATATTGCAGACTATTTAAGATGCAAGAGCTGTGGCTGGCACATTTCCGACCTGAAAATTTACGATCACCCGCGGCCGTTGAGCGATTTCACAAGGCTGCGGGCGACAAAATTCGGTTACGAGCCTGTAAGGATTGAGCGACCACCGCAAAGCTGGTGCTATGTGGAGGACGAGAAATGACAAAAAAATCATACACTGTTCTTCCTTGCCCAAAGTGCGGGAGCAGATTTCTTGCATGGGGAAAGAAAATCGAGTCAGTTAATCAGAAGCTCACAGTGCTATCGGCCCCGGGGACTGAACTTTGTTGTTTGATGTGCGGGCATTACGCACCAACACTCAAGCAGTGGAACAGCGAGGAACGAAAAAAATGCACTTAACCCTCTACGGCGACCCGCGCACCAAGAAAAACTCTGCCCGCATCCTCAAAAGCCGCTCAGGCGGGCGCTTCGTGGCCCCTAGCAAAGCCTACGTGAATTATGAGACGGACTGCCTGCGGCAAATTAAAAGGCCGCGCAGCCCCATCTCTGCCCGTGTAAACGTGCGGTGCGTATACTACATGAAGACCGCCCGCCGGGTCGATCTGGCAAACCTCATCGAGGCGACTACAGACATTCTGGTGAAAGCCCGCGTGCTGGAGGACGACAACAGTAAGATCGTCGCCGCCCACGATGGCAGCCGGGTGGACTACGACAAGCAAAACCCCAGAGTGGAGATCTGGATCGAGGAAATGGAGGGATGATATGGACTTGCCAAACAAAAAGTACTCCGTCATATACGCAGATCCACCGTGGAACTATCTGCAAAAAGGAGCGGCTGGTAAAAAACAAGGGTACGCAGCCCAGCATTACAAAACTATGACCACCGATGATATTTGCGCTCTGCCTGTCCAACAGCTTGCGGGGGGTGGATGCCTATTATTCATGTGGGCAACATTTCCCACACTCCCGGATGCACTTCTAGTTATGGATGCTTGGGGGTTCACTTACAAAACCGCTGCTTTTGTTTGGGTGAAAAAATACAAATGCGGAAAAAACTTCGTTGGGATGGGTGCGTACACCAGAGCAAACGCAGAAATTTGTCTGTTGGGTGTGTCGCATGACTTTTGCGCAAAAAAGCAGATAAAAAGCCACTCCGTGCGGCAGGTTATTGAGGAACCTATCCAAGCGCACAGCGTAAAACCAGAAGAAACACGGCGGCGCATTGTTGATTTGCTGGGGGATGTGCCACGCATTGAACTTTTTGCCCGTCAACGTGTGCCTGGTTGGGATGCGTGGGGCGACGAAATCGAAGAAAAGGAGGAACTCAGATGACCCAAAAGTGGACGCTTGAAACTGACACACCAAAGCCTGACAGCGGCGTGGATTACCGCACCGTCAAGGCGTGGTTTCAGCAGTGCCGGGACCTTGCGGCAGCTATCGAAATCCAGAAGCAAAAAATACAGCGCATCCGGGACGTGGCCGAAAAATGCACCCAGAGCCTGAGCGGGATGCCTGCAGGTGGTGGCAATGGGGACAAGGTGGGCTTTGCTGTAGAGCAGCTGGACACCGAGCGCCGACAACTTCAGAGGATGGAGACGGACCTGTGCAATTTGCGTGTTGAGGCCACCCGGCGGGCATACTGCCTGATGGCCGAGCCGGAATGCGCCGAAGCGATTTACGAGCACTATGTCATAGGAAAATCTCACAAGGAAATCGCAAAAGAAGTCGGCGTGTGCGGGGCAGATGTGGTCTACCGGCGAATCAAACGCGGATGCATGGCTCTGGCCGAGATATGGGACGAGTTTTCTGACGTGCAAAGTGTACAACATGCACAAGAAAACACAGCGTGATTTTGGAAGGGGTCAGCTCTTTTCAAGTCTGCAAGCTTGGATGTAAAATTCTAATAAGCGGTTCAGCGCTAAGCGGTAGCCGCTTGCCACGCAGCCTCCGAAACGGTTCCTTCCTTGTGACAGGTTTTCATGCTTTCCTGTTCTCCTTCACCGTTTTGCGGGCTGCTTCTATGCGAGGTTTGGGAAGCCACATAACGGGGCTGGCAGTTTTGTGGAACGGTTCGACTCCGTAACCTCGCACCGTATGGCGCATGGACTCATCCCCCACAAAGCTGCACGCTTAACCTCCCGTGCCACGAGAGAGCTTTGAATCCCCGAGGGTGTAAGTAGACTTCCCGACGGGATGTGCGTCAAACAACAGCCCTGGTTCTCCGCCAGGGCTGTTTTATATGGCCGCCTGAGCGCAGTACGGAGCGCGTGTCAGCTGAGATATTGCTGGCTGGTTCGAGTCCAAAGGCGGTGTTTTATACTCCGGTAGCTCAAGTGGTAGAGCGGCGGTCTCCAAAACCGCATGTTGCAGGTTCGAGTCCTGCCGGGAGTGCTTGCATGATCTGACGAGAGCGGGGAGTGCAATAGCGGGGCATCCAGCCGCGAAAGTTCTGGGTGCAGCAGCACCCACCGTTTACGCCTGTCCGTCAAACTGAATGCACGGGTGCTGCTTATATGCCGTCATAGCTCAACTGGCAGAGCGCCGCCCATTTAAGGCGGGACAACGTTGGTGACACCACGGGAACATCACTGCACAGCCAACCATTGCGCACATCCATTCCGTGGGTGCTGGTTCAAATCCAGCTGGCGGCTAGCGCGATTTTAGAGTGTCCACTGTGGACGCTTTTGGAGAGGAGGCATACAAATGTTTGAGCGCTTGAAAGAACTGATTTGCGACATGGCA
>ERZ1034897.148-NODE-148-length-40006-cov-101.563290_pt1 | contig 40006 bp, 64 predicted proteins | sample MGYA00520629_ERZ1034897 | MGnify/ENA primary metagenome ERZ1034897 (study PRJEB33766, sample SAMN09781789) | gut metagenome | biome: gut microbiome | host: Homo sapiens | place: Madagascar | study: EMG produced TPA metagenomics assembly of the PRJNA485056 data...
CGATGAGCTGCTTGTTCTCGCAGCAGCAAGATGCAAGCTGCGTCTGGATAGCAGTCTGACCTGCCTGCCGTGCGTTGCCCTCCTGCATGATGGCAAGGCTGATGGCATTGTCGCCGTTGGACACGCTGCGCTCCAGACCGTTCACGAGCTGTGCGTTCTGGTAGCCGAGCTGACAGATCGCCTGATTAGTACCAGCAAAGCCGCCCGCAACGGCAGCGTTGAGGGTGTTCATCTGTGCGAGCTGGTCATAGCCCAGAGAGCAGATGCCGCTCTGGATGCCCGCCAGAGAACGGGAGGTATCCTGCTGAGAGAAGCCCTCAGACAGTGCCGCACGGGTGTCTGCGCCGCCCTGACCGCTTGCTCCGGTGCCTACAAGATACGGGATGTAGCTCGCCATACCGTTGTCGCTGCCGTTGCGCCCGTTGCCGTAGTTGCCCCAGCCGAAGATGATGGCGAGGATGATAACCGCCCACAGCCCTTCGTTTCCGAAGAAACCGCCGTTGTTATTACCGCCGTCCTGCCCAGCCAGATAGCCAGTTGCAAAATCGTCCATAACAAAACTCCTTTCGGTTTTGCGTTATGCTATCCCATCGCCGTGTGCGATGGGCGAAGCCAGACAAAAGCGGTTTTTGTCAAGTCCGCAGAACTGAGAAGCGTTTCGCTTAGAGGGATGCTTTACCGGGGCAGCGTCAGGTTCAGGACGCTTGCCAGTTGGTTCAGGTCGATGCCACGCTCTTTGGCGAGGTTCTGCGCCATCGTTCGGAGTTGTGCTTCGTTTTTGCCCTGAATCAGGTTCAAGCCCTGCATGATGGGGGCATTCTGCCCGCTCAACTGCTGGATAAGCCCCATCGGGTTCTGTCCGGCACGAGCCAGATTTGCAAGCTGCATGATGGGGCTATGCGTAATCACATCAAACGGAGAGGACATTGTTATTCTCCTTTCTTCGCAGCGGCAGTAGGCTTAGAAAAGCTCTTCTGCCACTTTTCCAGTTCATCCAACCTGTGGACGAGGGCGTTATACTCTTCAATGGGCACATACTGCTGTGTCGGTGCAGCGGTCTGCTGTGCCTGTTGCGCTTGTATCTGCCGCCACGCTTCCGGGCTGTAGAACTCCTGCACATAGGATTCGCAGGTGTCAGGGTTCAGCCGCTTGCAGTAGATCACGCCGCTGCGCAAGTCTGGGCAGTAGATAGGTCTGCCGTACAAGTCGGACGGTATTGCCAGAAATTCCTCCCTGCTGGAAACAGGTCTACCAAGCAACCAGCCGCCGTCCTGAGCCGACTGCTGAACAGGCTGCTGCCCATTCATCGGCTGCGGACGCTGCTGCGGCATCTGCTGTACTTGCGTGTTGGGCAGGGGAGTGGCAAGCCCTACCGTGCCCATACCGCCGTAAGGATTGACAGGCTGCTGCGGAACATAGGGCGCTCCGGGTGTCGGATAATAGCTCATAATACATCCCTCCTATTGCACCCAGTGTACCGTACCGGAAGAAAACGAGAGACAACGAAGGTACAACGAAGGGCAAAAAAGAAAAGCGCCCACACGGCACAGGACCGTATGGGCACTCAAGCATTTGCACGCAACGCGTATAAAATTTTCAAAAAAGCCTTGACAATTACACGCAATGCGTGTATAATAAAAACAGTGAAAGACACCACACAAACAATATGGAGGTAACTAAAATGAAACTCACCAAAAACATGATTGAGAAGATTTGGAACGCCCGCGACGTGATTTGTGGTATGGACGGTTGGGTTGTAGGTAAGCAGTACGCATACAAGGCTTCCAAGTGGGACGAATCCAGTAAAAAAATGCTGGTAGCAAAGTACCAGTATGGCGAGTTGGTTGAAACCGCTTGGTTTAACGCATAAAAAATAAAATCCCCTATGCTACCACACGAAAGAAAGGAAGTCAACCATGTATACCACTGCTGAACTTTTTAATGCTGCCGCCGACCCAGCAACCTCCCGCGAGGTCTTCATCAACAGCGTCACCCTCAGCATCCCGGACGATGCCGACGGGTGCGTAGATTTGGATACCGAGAAAGCAAAATTGTCAACAATTTGGGACGTGGCACATTTGTCTATGAGAGAGCTGGTGGCCCGCACTGGTCTGTCGCAGACCGCTTTTGCAAAGCAAGTGGGCGTCCCGCTTCGCACTGTGCAGGACTGGTGCGGCGAAAAGCGTGCGTGCCCCACATACGTCCGCTTTTTGCTGGCGGAGCATTATAAGCTGCTGTAAAATAAAAAATCCCCCACTTTGCCTACAAAGTACCCCGCGTGGCACGCAGGGCTTTGGCAAAGCAGGGGATTTTTTCGTCTACAAAGGCAGGAGCCTTTCAAATATCCACCTTGTTGCGCTTCTCCGATAGGCCGGGTGGATTTGTTGATGTTATTTTACCACAATTCGTACAAAAAGAAAAGCCAGCGGGTAAACGTTCTTCCGCTGGCTCTCTGTACACATTTCTCCGAAGTGTGTGTACTCTACTTCGGACGGTACAAATAGTATATCACACATCCAGCATTTTTTCAATGCTTTTCAGCCGGTAGCCTATCGCCGTCCGGCTATAATGTGTCTGTGCTGCAATGTCCGGCAGCGGGAGCCGCTCAACGTATCGCAGTAAGGCTATCTTACGGTCTACCCTCCCAAGCGGTGCACTTTTGATAGCGGCGGTCATCTGCTGTCGGTCAAGTCCTTGCAGCGCAGCGGGCATCACTACACGAGCCGCCGCCACGGGCAGCACCGAGCCAGAAAGGCTGCGGCAGCTGTCCGGCGTTGCGTTTAGATACGCATTTTACCATATTAAGACCGCAAATTTGCATTTTTTTATCAAATTTGAGCCTTAATACCCCGATTTTGTTGGTCTTAACAAAATCGCTCCATGTAGTGCTTGCCATAGTATAGTCCTTTCTACGGTTTAGATTTCAACCTTGCCGTTTTCATCGTACACGTCAAACCATTCTTCGCAGTATTCGTGCACACGCTCACGCAAGCTCTTGATGTACCTGAGAGACTTGCAGGTATATACCTTCATGCCCTGATACTTTCCATCAAGCTCGGTAAAAGTACCGCGATAAAAGCGCCCCATTCCTTTGGCTTTATAAATGGAACGCGGCTCGCCCATTTCTGTATTTTTGAGATAATACACCTTGTTCCTCCTTACTGCTTTTGCAGAGCTGCCCTTGCCCGGTCAAAGAAAAACTGAATGACTTTGCTCATGGTCTCTTCGGTGATAGCCCACGAGACCAGCTTGCCCCACCGGCTGTTGTTCAGATAGTGGCGCAGCATCTTGACGCACCACGCCTTGCGCTCTGCACCGCGCTTGGTGCCCTGAATCTCACGCTCTGCTTGGTCAATCAGGTCAAGCACAAGCGTCTTGACCGCTGCGCCGTAGCCCAGACGGATAAGCCCCAGCGCAAGCGACACAGCGCCCACAACGATGAGTACAAACGCCAGCCACGCGGGCAGCGGGGTGAGAATGGTGTTAAGAATGGTTTCCATGCGTTACTCTCCTCTCTCTTTTTCGAGATCTTCTATGCGGTGGTTTGCCACCTTGATCTGCTCTTCCAGCACCGGTACGCGCTTGGCAAAGTTGTTGTGCTCTCGGACTTCGCGGGTCAGTTCTTCCAGCTTGGTTTCGGTCACAGCCTGCTGCTTGTCCAGCTTGGCGTCCATACTCTGGGCGGTGCGGTTGTTGGATACGATCGAGCCGATCAGGCTCAGACCGCCGGTAATGATCGCCACAATGATTGCTTCGCTCATGCGCCCTCCCGGAGCCGGTCAAGCCCCTTTTTCGCAATGATTTTTTCGTAGTTTTTGTACGCGTGGCTTAAGTCCACGTTGCCGCTCACGCCCGGCACGCTGGCGGTGCTGGTATACTGCCACATCCCAAAGGAAAAGTCTGTTTTGGGCTTGTCCTCCGGCTTGATCTTGCTCTTGTCGCTGGGATATCTTGCCAGCCATACATCGTACTTGCGCAGCGCCGCGCCACCCATGTACAACTCCGTCTGCGCAAAATTTAGCCCGACATACAGCAGGGCATAAAAGCCCCAGCGCTCCACCGTAGCAAGCGCATAGGCGGCAAGGTCGGTCAGCGCCTGCGTGGACAGCTTCTTGATTTTGTTGTCCTCCACGTCCACGCTGATGGGCAACTCAAAGGTCTTTCCGGTCAAGGCAGTCTTGAGCAAGGCAAGCTCTGCGTCTGCCATCTTTTTATCGGTGGCGTAGGTGTAGTAGTATACGCCAACCGGCAGACCAACGCGCTGGCATTCGCGGTAGTTGCGCTCAAAGGTCGGGTCAACGTACAACCCATCATTGCGCTTGCTCAACTTGCGGTTTGTGGATACGGCTTTAAGCATCACACCGGAGACAAGGCCGCTTGCCTTGACCTTGTCCCAGTCGATGCTGCCCTGCCAGCGGGATACGTCCATGATAGGGAGCATGATATCAGTCCTTTCTATTTTTGTGTGGGTTAGTTGGCTAAAGCCCTCTTCCTTTGTTGATTTATTTATTCAATGCTGACACATTGTTTCCATAGCAATCCCCAGACAACTCAAATGATGTGTATGGACTTTCAGAATATGTTCCAATCGCACTATCGGCTTTTCCAAGAGTTCCACTCCAAAGCATATTATTGTAAAAATGTTCCTCCATACCAGTACCTTCTTTTGTAAAAGGTCCAAGTTGGATTGATACGCCCTTATTTACTTTTAATATACAGTTAGATACTTCTAGGATTTGGTAATAATTAGAACCATCGAAATATCCTCTGTGACACCCCAACGCTCCTGTTTTCAGAGGTCTGGTGTAGAGTTCATACATTCTATCGGGCGTATCATTTATTAGCTCACAATTTCTGATAATGTATTTACAGTTTTTTGCCATTCCCATTCCGATTGCTTGGTTTTGCGCAGAATAAATAATGCAATTCTCGACAACACCAATTTTGTCACTTTTATCAGAATAGTCAGCATTATCAATATGTAAACCATATCCACCGATTTTGTAATCATCGGTTCTGTTTTCTACAAAGTCAGGCGTTCCATCGTGTGTTGCTTTAATTGTCAAGTTTGCAATGTAAAAATTTCCACTTGCAAGAACAGGCGCATCAGCATATTCTCCTGAATTGCTTTGAATAATACAATCCTTTTTATTTATACCTATCAATGATAAATTTTTATTTTGTATGTTTATAATTTCATTGTAAGTACCGGGATAAATTAAAATCGTAATGGGTTTTTCTTCGCTCGTTAAAGGTGCAGCATAATTTACGGCTTCTGTAATAGTTCTAAACCGCTTATCTCCATAAGGACTTACGGTAACAACTGCTTTATCATCTTTTGTAGTTTTAGTTATTTGTTCTAAGTCAAATCGCACAAAAACGCTTGCGTTATAATCGATAAGAAAATCACTATTTAAGTAAACATTGAGCGTTTCACCAACCGTTCCAGATTCTGCCGCTGCACCAAATTTATCTGTATTATTTGTGTATAATAATGCACCGCTTAATCCAATAACAACATTATTGTAATTTGATATATCTACTATTTCTTCAAGCGATGTGTTAACAAAGTTGCGCTCAATTATTTTAAGTATATTACATTTATTAGTATCAATTTTTTCAGTAATATATATTTTCAAAGCACTGTTTGCATTTTTATCATTTGTTTTAGCTTTTACTATTACGTCATTTGCTGCTTTAATTACATTATCAAAATTCAAAAAATAAATATTTGTGAAACTTAATACTATTTTATCTGCTTCTTTATTCGCTTTAGCTTTTAACTGTTTTCCTAATCCATCATCTAAATCTTCCTTTAGCTGACTTTCCACCCCCTTTGCTCTTTCGCTCTCCGCATTGACCGCCTCTCCCACTTTTGCCGCATCCGCCGCCTTACCGGAGAGGGAGAGGGTGGGGTCGATGGCATCTTTAAGGTTTTCCCATGCCTGAATTGCCTGCGTCCAGTCCGCATTAGAAACCTGCGTAATGTAAAAGAAGCTCTCAATCTCCGCAGTGCTGTCATAGCGGTCGTTTTTGCAGTCGCACTCGATAGGCCAGCTCTTGAGCATATAGCCTTTTCCGGTCGTCACACAAAGCACGATGCTCACATGACCCGGCACCTGCAGTGCCTGACGTGCGATCTCGCAGGTGACCACGTTGCCGGATGCCTTGCACGCTGCCCGCTTGCCCGCACCGTCTTTGATGGTATCGTACCAGCCCTGATTCTGGGGTCCGAAGCCGCGGTACATGATGCTGTAGCTCGCCCCTGCAGGCGCAGTATACGCCTTTCCGTTTTCGTACAGCGTCGCCTGAAAGAACCGGCTCTGGCTGTCGTTCTCCACCGCACTGATGTGCTGCGGCAGACCAGGGTTGTCAAAATCAATCCTGATTTTCTGCATTTGCTTCCTCGCTTTCCTCCGGCAACGGGTCAAAAATTAGCTTTTGCCCGTCCCAGATGTAGTCATTGCCGCCGTTGCTGTTGGCCGGGAAATCCTCAAAAAGCAGCTGATCCGGCGGCAGCTCTTTAGGAATGACGCTTTTCAGCGTCCAGCCACCGTTTTTGATACGCCCGTCCGGGCACACAGTGCACTGGTATAAGTAACCATCTTTTTTCACAATAGCCACCTCCTTACAAAAAACCAAAAAGCTCTTGTGGTACGCATACAGCGTTGTTAGTTGCCCATCCATCAGATGTTGGCGTCTCCAGATCCAGATTAGTCCAAACAACACCGGTGATCGGGCTGTATCGAGAGGTGCGCTCTTTTCCGGGCCCGAACACGATTTTATCTTGATAAACCGTTATGTTGCGAAAATGCGGCGTGTTCCAGGCATACATAAGCGTGTAGGTCTTTCCGTTTACGGGTATGATGCTGGACACTCTGCCGCCGCTTCCTCCGCCGGCAAACCACGTTGCGCCCTTTGTGCTTTCGTAGGTGATCAGGATAGCGGAATAACCGGTAAGGTCCACATAATAGGTTTGTTCCTCAAAGCTTTTGAGCGGTTCACCGGTTTCTTCGTTCTGCCAGCTGTGGATAACCAGTTTGTTTTTTACGCCATTAAATTCCAGTCCTTTTTCGTTTATCGTGTAGTTAAAGCTTCCGGGTCCAAACTGGATGCCGCCATCGTCTGTTTCGCCAATGTAGTCTGTGGCTACACGGCTTGCGTCAACAGCGCGGTCGTTCGTGGTGCTCATGCGGTTGCGGTCTTTTACAGTGGTTCTTGCAAGCTTTTCGCTTGCCTTTCCAACATAAATTGAAGCATACCGGTCGTGCACCACGTCATAATCGGTCTTTGTCACTCTTGCCAGCACATTCACGCCAAGGCGCAGGTAACGCACCTCTACCGTATCACCGCGCAGGATGATCTTGTTCTTCTGGTCTTTGTACTCTACGGTTTTTTCCAGCTGCACATAGCTTACGGTCAGGCTGGGTTCTATTTTGCCGATCTGGTTCTTAGACAAAAATTCAGTAGTAGCCTTCCGCATACTGGCATCCGAAGGTGCTTTTTGGAAGTAACTGGTCAAGTCCAGCGGGTAGATCTTCTGGTATCCCTCGATATCAGAAGCCTTTATGGGGTCCAGTGCGTAAAACTTGCCCTTTTGTGCATTTGCCCAGTACGGATAGACGTGTGTGTATACGTTGTCGATGTTCTTTTCCTGTGTGACGTCTATCAGGTTCAGACCGTATGCAATGACTGCGCCCCGGTTTACCTCTTCTTTAAGCCGCAGCGTGCACTTTAAGCCGTCAAACACCCAGTAACCAAGGTAGGTGTCTGCGATGCTGCTGCCGTTGTTGGAGAGCATCGCAGCCCGCACGGTCATGGGCTTTGTAACAGAAAACGCGGTCTCGTTGTCGTAATCTGCAGAGATCACAAACTTGCAGTCTCCCACAATGTTCTCATTGAGCTTCTGTATGGTCTCCCTGAGCGATTTTGCGCTAAACGGCTTCACGATGCAGTTGCCGAGGTCATACGAGATATGGTGCGCAGAAACCTGAAACCGTCCATTCATCGGGCGGTTGATGCGATAAATGCGGAACAGATGCCGGTTTTCGTAACTGGAAGGCCGCGCGCTGATGATACGCCGCTCCAAAAGATCCTCCGCATGAATGCCGGTCACCGGGTACTGTAAGGTCAGGTCATACGTTCCGTTTTCCTCGCAGCTGACAGTGCACTCCAGCGCATCCGAAAGTGTTCCAAAGCCGTAGTTTTCCGCCGAAAGCACATTTTCATCGTGTAAAACAGGTTTCATAACGTCCACCACCTTGGCATGATCTTGACGGTCTGGATGCCGCCGCTCCACTGGATAAGGTTTTCGCCCGCTGCCAGCTCCGGCCAAATGCCGCCGGTCACCGGGTTTGCATTGGTGCCGTCCTCCAGCCATGCGTTCCACGTTTCTGCATCGCAGTACACGGTTTTATCGGCGGGCGGCTTCATGCCAAACGCTTTTCCGTTTATCAGCAGTTCGCCTTCTTCGCCGTTTCCGGTCACCTCAAAATAGGGAAGTGCTGCCTGATCCAGCGGGTTCAGCAGCACTTGACCGTTCGTCATGTCCTGCAGCTCCTGCCCGGAGCGTAGGAAGTGCCGCGGATCACAGTCAAACTCCACCGTAAACCGACCGTATTTGTCCAGAATATTGCTGGTATCGCCCATCTTTGCAATGCCGCGATAAAAATATTCCGGGTCGTATCCGTCCGAGAGGGGGAACGCACCCGGTGTACCGCAAAGCCACGCCTTAATGCTGCGCAGCTGCTCCGGGGTAGGGTTCCTGCCGTGGAAATACAGCTGATACGACACCGTGATATTTTCGTACTGTCCCTGATCTGCGTGCAGCTTGCCGTTCCGGCCTGCAACCTCGTACTCCTCGTACTTGCGGTTTGGGGTCGGGATGCTGGGCTTGTGCTCGATATGGCAGCAATACTCGGTGCTGCTGTGCCCGTTAAAATACAGGTACTTCTCCACTGGCCGCCGCCTCCTCGTTTATCATCTGTGTAAGTCGTGTAATGGTATATTGAGCAAAGCGTTCCTCGTCCATGCCCTCAGAGGGGTACACATTGACGTTGATGCCGCCCATGCTCATCGTGCGGGAGTTGGTAGCCACCTGTGCAAAGCCGTTTGCGCTGCCCACATCGTACTGCAATTGCATTTTCAGCTTTCCGCCAAGGTCTGCGGCAGCTTCCTGCAGAAGGTAAGCGTTGTCGCGGATGCCGTCCGCCATTCCTTGGATCATATCAGGCATCCAGCTTTCATATTCGTGCAACGGCCCTTTATCCGGGCAGGAGAAGCCTAAAAAGCTTTTAACCAAGTTTCCGATCCACGAAACAGCCTTTACTATGATTCCACCACTTCCGCTAATGCCATTTGCAAGTCCTTTAACCAGATCTGCGCCCCAGCTGCCCGCTTCTGTGCTGATGGATGTGCCAAGCAGATTTCCGGCAACACCAATAATTGCACCCGCAATTCCGCCTGCAACGTTTTGCGTAATTTGCGTGCCGGTCGCGAACCCCCTTACACCTCCAACAAGCAAGCCTACGACGTCAATGTTGTCCCAAAAGCTGTCACTTGCGCGGTAGCCCTTTGACAGATCGCTGAACCACTGCCCCAGAGGGCTTTTTGTCAGGTTGCTTGCAACCTTTTCCAGCCCACCCAGCTTAGTATCCAAATCCAGCACAAACTTGGAGAAGCCGCCCAGAGCGCCCTCGGTGTACTTAATGTTCGTTGCTGTGGCGGTGAGAATTTTTGTTGTGCCCTGTGAATAGCCATCAATAAATTTTGTGACTGCTTGAACAGCATATTCTTGACCGTCGATTATAACTTTATAGCTGTCGGTTATGGTTTCAGCTGTTCCGGTTACAACCTCTTCCATCTGACCACTTACTTCGTTCAGAACTTTTTGAGTGGTCTGCGTGCTCTCTCTTGCGCGTTCAATATTGCCGATAGCGTCTTCAATTCCAGCTTCTTGCGCGGTCAGACTTTCGCTTGTTTTTGTGGTTGTAGTATTTTTGAGATTGCTTAATACGTTCTCAGCGCCAACTTTCAAACTGGAAGAAATCTCATTTCCGGCTTCGTCCAAAACACGGATACGCTCGTAGCTTGTTTCTACGCCGTCTACCATCTCTTTCCAGCTCTCGGTTACGGTTTGCTGGGTTTCGGTTGTCGTTCCTTTAAGTTTGTTCGTTGTACTATCGTACACGTCATAAGTTTTCGTTACAGTGTCGATAGTCTTTTTTACAGCACCAACTGTATTTTCGTTTCCTTTTACAAGCTCGGTGTTTGTACCGTTTACGGTATTGACTAATTTCTTTAAGTCTTTCTTTACAGTTGAGCTTCCGCTGGAACTGCCGCCGCCTCCACCGCCGCCGCTAGAATCATCGTAAGTAGGGACAATATATTTTGATGCTTGTGCCTGCCGAACGCGCTCTGCGTGTTTTCTTCCGCGTGCTTCTCTTGCTTGTCTCCGATATTCTTCAGTTTGCTTTGACTTTTTCTTCTGGTCTTTTTGGTAGTCCTCGTAGCTGTTGTATCCGGCGTAAGCATTTTTTCCAAGGCCTTTGTTCAGCGCATAACTGGCACGATCCAAAAAATTGATTGCGGCAGTTGTGGCATTCTCAAAACCGGTTTTAAGCTCTGAAACTATCGGGATATTAGAGGCAATTGCATCTGCCAGACCAAACCATCCACCCGTGTCATACGCTTCTGACGCGGCAACGGTAAGGTCATTCATGTGCCCGACTACGACCTTTATCCCGTCCGTAAGGTCACCTGTCATAAGGCCGGCAAGCTGTGTGGCGTTATCTTTCAGCGTGCTCCACTGACCGTTCAGCGTCTCGCTTTGGGTGCTCATGGAGTTGAAATAGCGGCCACCCTCGTCAGCCGCCGAAATAAGTGCATTGGACAGCAAGTCATAAGTGACCGTCATATTTTGCACTTCTTCGGCAGTCTTTCCGGTATAGTCCGCAAGAATGCCGTAAACATCAATGCCGGCGTAGGCAAACTGTTTGATATCCGCGCTGGTCGCCTTGCCCGCATTCTGGATCTGCTGCAAGTTTTGCGCCATGCGGCTCAACTCTTCATTGCCGCCGCCGGTAGCAGAAACTGCATCGCCCAATGCAAGAATGGTCCTGCGGGAACTCTCGGCATCAATGCCGGTAGAAATAAGCAATTCGTTTGCTTTTACCAGACCGGCAGTATCAAACGGTGTTTTGGCAGCGTCCTGCTTGATCTCATCCAAAAGAGTAACGGCTTCTGCTTCGCTGCCCAGCATATTGGTCAGTGCTGTCTGGTACTGTTCCAGCTGCGCATTGTATTGCACACCGGTCGACACGACCTGCTTTCCAGCTTCAATGATTTTCCCCGAAACTGTGCTGAACAGATTTGCCGCAATGCTTCCCTTTGTGACTGCCGATTGCAGCCCATCAAACATACCGCTCCCGGTGTTTGTGCTTGCAAGGCCGTCCAAGCTTCCCTTTGCATCATCGGCTTTAGATGCAAATTCTCCAAGCCCATTTTCGGCATCCCGCAGGCGGCTCTTTAGGTTTTCCAGCTCTGCATTGGTCTTATAGACCGCCGTCCGGTAAGCCGACGCCTGCGTGCTGGCGCTGCCATACTTTTCGGTGGCCTGCAGCAGCATACTTTTCTGGGCATTCAAAGCATCTGTCTGCGCAGCGATCTGCTTGCGCAGCACCGCCGCCACCGAGGATGCGCGCTGTTCTGCGGAGGTGTTCTCGTCCATAGATGCCGTGGTGGACTTCAGCTCAGCGGCATACTCTTTCTGCCGGGCAATGATGTTTTGCATCTGCTGCCGGTATTCTTTTTCGCCCTCAACGCTTATTTTGGGGCCAATGTCCGTTTTTGCCATGCGTTCTCACCTCCTTACCGTATTTTTTCCAGATCGTCTACGGTGGCGTAGAGCTTCTGGTTTGCGCCGTTTTCTATCTGCATACACGCCATATAATCCAGCATACGGCCAACCGGGCACGAATTTACCTGATGTTCATTCATGCCCAGTTTTCTGCCGTAAAACAAGAACCATGTTCTGTTGAGCTGTATCACATGGCGCTTTCTGCGTTTTTTGCGCTGTTGTCCGGTTCAGTCTCCACCTCGCGGCCGGAGCCGCGCGCAATCGCGGCAACGCAGTCGTTCCACAGTGCGCGGCACTCTGCCCATGTCAGGCTCTTTTCCAGCTCCGCAGCAGCAGGGAAGTCCGGCAGGCTCTGCGTCATCTCCTGAAATTCCTTGTCGTTGGAGCCTGCCGCCATCTCCCGCACATAGTCCCGGCCTGCATCCGCAAGCACGGGCGCAATGGTCAGTGCCGCCTTTGCAAGGTCGGCAACGCGGCCGGTTTTTGTGGCTTCCTTGGCAACGCCAAAAACATTGTCTACCGAGCCGTAGGCATCCTCCAGCATGGAGAGCGCCTTGATGGTCATGCACATGGGGTACTCTGCGCCCTTAACGTGCGCAAATACAAGGTACTTGTCCTCCATCATGCCGCACCTCCCAGTGCCTTCTTGATAAAGGCAACCGCCGCTGCCTCGGTGTCAAACTCCTTCTTGGGGATGATCTTCCACCGGTTCATGGCGCTGTCATCGCGCATGATGCTGAAGTCCAGATCCTGGGTCTGCCAGTCGATCTGCTCGCCCTGCGTCTCGGCATCATCCTTGGGCACCTTAAAGCGGATCTTGCACAGGACGATTGCCTTCCACATACTCTTGCCGTCCTTCTGCACCTTCTTGACTGCGCCCAGCCCCAGATAAGGTGGCTCCATAGATGCGCCGTACTCGTAGGTCTCCACTGCGGTGCCCTCGTCTGGCGTTACGGAGTTGCCGGCTTTCAAGCCCATGATGAAAGCCTCTTCCTCTGCGGTCAGGCCATCCACCGTGCAGGTGCCGCTGCCGTCCGTAAACGCAGAGCCGGTCTCGGTTTCCGCCAGCCGGTCATCGGCGTAAAACTTGTTGTCATCACTGGTGGAAATATCGGTGCTCATGCTCACCGAGCGCCCCAGCTTGCGCACACCGCTGTAGGACACAACGCCGCCATCGGAAGCGTAAGTAGCAATATGCACATTGGAAAAACCAGTAGTTACCATGTGTTTTCTCCTTTCATACAAAAAAGCAGGGTGTCCACTGTGGACACCCTGCGCAGGTTATTTGTCGATCGTTTCTTTTATCTTTTTTTCAACAGCCTGCCCCATGGCGGCTTCCGTTTCTTTTCGTCCTTTTCGGACGGAAGGAGCAACAAACGGAGTTGCCACCCACACGCTTGTTCCGCCTTCTACGCAGCGGGCAATCAGCGCATTCGGCTGTCCTTTCGGATGTCCTTTGGTCTGGATGCTGTTGTATCCGTTGAAGCCAAGCTTTGTGTTCCACGCATAGTTTTCATGGCTGAATTTCGCTATGCCAAACCCATTTTTCAGGTCATCAGCCTGCTGCTGGCTCAATCCGTTCATAGGCGGACCATTGGGATGGGCATAATACTGCTCTTGCCCGGATGGCAGGCTATGAATCGGAATTGTGTCAACGGCGGCTTTGATTTTGTCACCCATGATTTTTGCGCCGGCATAAACGCCCGCTTTGCATACATCATCGGTGTTTTGGTTGAGGTTCTGAAGCTTCTTCAGGTATGCATCCAGCCCTTTTGCTTCGATTCTAGCCACAGCCGAACACCTCCCACCTCCAGCGGTAATGCCAGATTTTTGTATCAGCTTCATACATAGGCTGAAGCCTTTCCCACGCAATGTGCTCGGACGCATCAAACGCTTTTTCCAGCGCGTCGCACCACGGGTCGAACTCTATCGAGGTAAACAAGTCTGTCGTGCCGATCATGGCGCGCTCGATGTGCTTGCCGTCTGCAATAAGGTCGTTCGGCGCTTCTTCCTGCCAGACAAAGTATCGCTTGGACTTCATCCGTCCGCCGTGGCTTATATGGTCCGTAACAGCCGTGTGGGCAGCAATGATGCACTCATACCATGTCATCTTCGCTGCCCTCCTGCAAACTGTTGTCAAAATCATGCTCCACGGCACGCAGCGCCAGATCCAGCGCAGGAGGCCAGCTGCGGACAGCCTGCACCGTGTCGATGCGGTAGCGTCTGCCGTCCTCGGTCTGGGCTTCGTCCTGACTGGAAATCGCGATGCTTTGCGGTGCCGGCACGCGGATCACCCGAACGATCTCAGCCTGATTCTGGCGGCTCAGGTACAGCCGGTTGATGCCAAGGCGCTGCTCCTCGTACCGCAGGGTGCACTTTGCCGTGCACTCCACGATAGGGGAGTGCCCGACCGGCGCAGCATCGCGGGTGGAAAATATCTGCACGACCCCGCTGTTGAAGGTCTGGCTGACCTCCGTGTCAGGGCGGGTCGGGCTTTTGCGTGTTCTCTGCAAAATCATTCACCAGCCTTTCGTTTCTCGCTGCAAGCAGCAGGTGCAGATAATTGTGCTCGAAAATATCTGCTGCGCCGTCGCGGGTGTAGCGCACATAGTCCATCAGCAGCGCACGGGCAAGCCCGGGCTGCGTATAGTCCTGCGCTGTGCCGATCTTGCTATCCAGATAGAGCATACCGGCAACAATGATGCCCCAGATCTTTTTATCCAGCGCATCATCTGCCCATGTGATATCAAGATAGTTTTTGACATCCGGCAGCAGCTCGGTATCATGCATCCCGATCATGGTCAGGACTTGGTGACCGTGACGGTGTAGGTCTTGGTGGTGGTGCCATCCTCAGCGGTCACGGTGATGGTTACGGTGTTGGAGCCTTCCGCCCATGTTGCCGGTTTGCCGTTGTCGATCTCGACGCTGCCGACCTTGACCTTGATTTTTGCAGAGGCAGATGCCGGAGTTGCAAGGATGGTATTGGTCGATGCAGTGGTGGCGGCAGTGTAGCTCACAGTGCCAGCCGCAAAATCAGGCGACAAAGTCAGACTGCCAATCTTCAGGGCGGTCAGCGTTGCATCGTCGGAGGCAGTCGGCTCAGGAACGGTGGTCACGCGGTAGGAGATGGGGCGCAGGCCGGAAACATCCAGATGCAGGAAGGCATTGTTGTCCAGCGGCAGACCGTTTGCGTACAGCTTAGCCTTGTACACGCGCTGATCCTCGAGGAAACGCACGCTGTCGTCATACTCAATGCGGCCATCCTTACCCATGCCGACCGCCGCGAAATACTGGCGACCCATGCCGAACACAGCCTCGCCACGAGAAAGTGCAGCGGTCTGGATCACAGCGATGCGGTAAGGAAGCACGTCGTTACGGTAGGTGCCATCCGGTGCACGAACGGTCGTGGCAGGCATGACAAGCTGAAAATAATCCTGCGGGTTGACCAGCAGGATCAGATCGTTGGTCTTGCGGTTTTTGCCGTTGGCGGTCACGACCACCAGCGAAATCAGATTGCCGATAGTTTTCGGCTCAAAGTCCGTCACCTTGATCTTTGCCTTTTCGGGGTACTTGCCGCCGACCACGGCAACGTTTGCGCCGACATCGCGGATCATACCGATGGGCTTTTTGTCACCATCGCCCACCACAATGCCAACTTCCAAACCGTTGGCAATAGCTTCGTACAGCAGTGCGCGGATATAGGTGTCCAGCCAAGCCGGGCCCAGATCGAGCATAGCATTGCATACCGGAATGAAGGCAGACAGTTTGAACAGCCCTGCATCGATCTCCTTGAAGCCAGAAGTCAGCTCTTTCACAATGGAATCGCACAGGTCGCCCCAAGCAGCTTCCTGATAGCCGTCAGTATTGACCATCATGCGAATAGCGCCGCCGGTCGTAGTAAACTGCAGATGGCTCAGCAGCGGGTGCTCCGAGCGCAGCTCATCCAGAACGCTGGAAATGATGGTTTCGGGCATGACGACATCCAGATTTTCCAGTGCTTGCTTGGGGTTGGCCGAGCGGGCTGCCTTTGCAAAAGCCTGATAGTAGTTCGACTCCTCGGTCGTCAGCTGGCGCACGCCCCGTGCCTGCAGAACGCTCTGATCAAACGAATGGCGCATATCTTCGTTTTCGCTCTGGACGCTGTTGTAGATCTCCTCGCCGATCGCAGTCATGAGCTGTTCAAACGCATCGGTAAACTTGTCCGAATCGTTTTCCTTGATTGCCTGCTGGAACGTTTCCCGCAGAGAAGTGATTTTCTGGCTCTTCTTCCAAAAGTCTTTCAGGTTCATAAGTTTTCTCCTTTTCTTGTATTAAGAAAGCCGCGCCTGTTTGAGGCGCGGTTTTGCGGCTGATTTTAAATTTTGGCAAACAGTTCAAAAAGTGTGGATTTTTTTTCTTCTGGCTTTTTAGCAGGCGGTGCCGGGACGGCCAGCATCTGGCGAACAATTAAGCTGCGGACGCTTTGCAGTGCCGCTTTGCTGTTGCTCTGTTTCTGGATGCTGGTAGCAAGACCCATTTCAAGCACTGCTTCCGGCGCATACCACGTTTTGCTGTTGATGAGGTCGCGCGCTGCCTGCTCCTTCATGCCTGCTGCAGTAAAAGCGCCCAGACCGATTTCAGTAAGCTTGTCCAGTTCATCGGCAGCTTCTCGCAGGTCTTCCGCATATCCATACTGCCCGCCAATCACAGGATGAAAATAAAACGCGCTGACATTGTTGGCCACACGTTCATCACCGGCCAGAAACGGATAGATTGCAGCACTTGCCACAAAGCCGTCGGCGTAGGTTTTGACGTAAGCATTTTTGTTTCGGATTGCATTGTGAATAGCAAACCCCTCCGAAACCTCTCCGCCATAGCTGTCAATGTGAATGTTGATCTCGGCCAGATTTTCGGACTGTTCCAACTGACGAGCAAGACGGAACGCGCTGGTGTCGCTTTCTACACACGGAAACGACGTGATGTCCCCAAAAATGTAGATGTCAGCCTGTTCGCCTGCCTGTTGAAAATCAAAATACGGTTTAGGCATTTTACCCCTCCTTTTTTTGTGAGGAAATTTCTTGTGCTACTTCCTCAATGGGTGCAATATTTTTGGTCAGCCAGTGTTTATCGGCCCAGTCATACGGCAGCGGTTCCTGACCGCATTTGGCCAGAATATCGTTGATGCTCCAGACTGCCGAACCAACGATTTTTTCAACATTGGCCGCATTGGCAAACATATCAAAATGCTGGATAGTAGATGTATCCACGAGCACCCGCCATCCCTGCGTCCATCCGATCAGGCCAAACAATTTTCGGTTGCACTCTTCACCGATTTGGGCGGCAAGCGGGTCAATGGAAGTTGTAAGCCACAAGCTGATTGCATCCGACATGCCAGCCACATCACCGAGAAGCAGCACAGGCGGGATCCCAAATCCTCTGGCAGTAAACGTGAAAATATCATCAATCAGCGCCCGGATATCCCGGGTATCTTTTGCTGGCGAGCTTCCGCCAAATGCCTGAAAATCATAGCCGTCAAACTCTGGCAAAATACCGGAATCACTGCGCAAAAACGGTTTATACTTTGATTCAAGCATTTCTGAAAATGTTTTCTCAAAATCTTTCTGTCCGTTGGCCGTCTGTCCAACGTGAACCTTCATGTGCTGACCATTGTTCCACACATTGCTTTTCATAGCGGACTGAATCATCTTGTTGTAGCTGTTGTAGATTGCATCCACAACATTCTTGATGTTCCGGTTGTTGAGTGTCAGGTGCAGCACTTCCGATTCCTTTAGCCGACGAGTATATTTTTCATCGCCCAACTGCACATTTTCATAAATTTTTTCTTTTGTTGGGTAATTCTCCGGGGGCGTCCAGCTGTCCGCTGCCACCAGCATCATGCGCCGATTTTTCTGAACTGGGACAATCAACGCCTCGTTAAAAGCATAAAGCTTGAAAATTACGTTTTGCCAAAACGCCGTGCTGTTTTCATTGAAGTTCGGCTCAACGTTGAGCATGTAATAATAACTGTTCTTTTTTTCTGTCCGTTCTTCAAACGTTTTAAACTCACAATTTGCGATAGCTCGCGCAATTAGGTTGACGCAGCAACCAAATGTCAGTTCCCGCAACTGCAATTCTTCTCGATAATACAGCCAATCTTCGCAGCTGCTTACTTCCGTTTTCCCAGTTGCAGTATTCCATTTTTCATAATTGATTTTCTGCTGGGGAAATCCATCGAACACCCCAAGTTTCCATTCTTCTCGTGTCAAATTTTATCCTCCTACCAGCAAAATGCTCCGATCTTTGGCAGCTGCACCTGACCGGTGCCCAGATCGCTTTCCACCGTCATGGCTGCCGCCAGCGCCATAAACGGGTCTGTTTTTCGGCTTTTGCCCTCAATTTTGGCGTAAATGAAGTTTCCGGTATCCACACCCTGACTTCGGCTGCTGCGCACGCGCTTTGTGTTGTTGACCGCCCAGCGCAGATGCGGTACATCGCCCCAAGTAAACAGGTTGCGGTTAAAGCAATCCTGTATGACTGGGTCAACCTGCATAATATCGCTGGGGCGTACCAGCTTCACCCGGTTTTTATCCTTCGCGTCAAAACCGATACTTTGCAGCGCTTCTGCCATCATGGTGTAACGGAAATGGTCAAGCGCCACTTTTTTTACGGTGTATTTCCGTCCGGCTTCCCGGATGAAATCCGTCAAAAGATACGGTGAGATGCTTACATCGTCTACATAGGTGCAGTCTCCGTTTTCGCACCACGTTCGCCATGGGGCTTTTACCCGGGGCAGGGTCTTGCTGTTGGCGCAGATCCATGCGTGATTGATATCATAGCGCTGGTCTCCCTTGCGGAAATGCAGGTCTACTGCCGCCCAGTCATCCAATTCCGCGTAGTCGATGCCCACAGTGCAGCTCCATCCAGCCATATCCGGCAGGGGGCGGTTTGTTGCCCTGACGTTTTCGTAGTCGGTAACAGAAATTTCCTTCGCGCCGTCCCGGATGCCCATGCGTTTTGTGATAAAATCGCCGTTCTGCTCCGGTCGTTCTTTCCAGTCGCGGTATTCGTCGTGGATCTCCTGCATCAGATGTGGAAGATAGGGCAGGGAAGGGTTTGCCATGCACCAGTTTTCCGGGTCGTGCACCTCGTCCTTGGTGTTCAGGCAGCAGATAAACGGCAAAAAACCCTCATCCGGTTCACCTTCAAACAAAATGCGCCGTCCACGAGCAAGATAATCGTCCAGAGGACCGTCTGACACGTCACCGTTGGATGTAAAAAAGCCAACACGAGGTTCTGCAACCTTGCCTTGGCCGGTGATAAACACTTTGATATTGTCGTAATTTTGGTACTGATGCACCTCGTTGAAGATGACCGCGCCGGAACGCATACCATCGCGCCCCTTGGGGTTATTGGTTCGGCCTTTTACTTCGCCCAGATTCTTGCGCCCCTGCAGCACCTCTTTTGTGTGATAGTAAAACCGCGAAAGCTTGGCTTCCCACTTCGGGTTTTCCAGTGCTTCCACGATATCCTTCACGGGGGTAACAGCCTGCTCCTCGTTGTTGGCGCAGATATCCACGTTATAGTGCGGCACGGGGTTATATGGGCTGATGAGCGCCGCCGAGGAAATAGCAATCACGCCATCCTTGCCAGCGCCGCGCCCGACCATGGCAAGCAGTGTCTTGAACCGGGGGCTCCCATCCTTGCGATAGGTGCATAACCAAAGCCCCAGCGCAAAGGTCTGCCACGGAAAAAGGCGGTCATAAGGAAAATACCGGGCGATGCCAAAATATTTCCGCATACGCTCGGTATCCACATAGATATCTTCAGTTGCAAAAACGTGCCGGATCAGTGCAACAAGGGCGTGCTGCTCCTTGCAAGCACGCGGAGCATTGTTCTCCACCTGCTCAATGTACTCCAAGATCTCCGGGGGAATGTTACAGATCATCGTCCTCGCTGGGCTTTACTGCCTTGAATTTGAACGTCTGCACGACCCGCAGCAGCGTTGATACGGTGGAGTTGGCTGCGCTGGCAGTCTGGTTATAGACCTGAATGGAAGGGTTTGCCACTTCAATTTCCGCGCCGCGCGGGGTGGTTTTTACCACGGTAAGCCCGCGCTCGTTCATGTCGTTCTGCGCCTGATCCAAAAGGTTCAACTGCGTAACATACCGGTCCAGTGTGGAGCGATACAAAAAGTTTGTGTCGCAGTTGGCTTCCTTCGCGGCCTGCTCGATCTCCGCCAGCTCCGTCCGGTATTTTTTGCTGGCGTTGACCGGTGTTTTCTTTTTACCCATCACGATCTCCGTTTCGCTTATATTTGTGCAATTTGTATGCGCAGATTGCATCATAGAGTTCCAATTTTTCTTTGCTTTTTCATCGTGGAGATGGCTTCAAAGTAGTATCGTTGGAATGTAAAGCTGTCTCGTTTTTTGTCCATGCTCAATCCTCTTTGTAGCGTTTGTTCCATGCTTCGATAGCATCCTCTGCCGTGTCAAACAGTGCGCCACCCATGCTTTGATTGTCTCCGTCCGTGCAAAGGATACATTCGCCCCATCCTTCGTGATGCAAGTCATAAGAAATCCCGCTCCACGGGTCTTGTTCGTACTCGCATCCCAAATGACCATGAAAGTTGCCTTCATCATCGCACACGCCAATGTAAACTGCGTTCTTGCCGCAGAACGGGCATCTTTTAAGTTCTTCCGTTTTTTACCCTTTCTTCAAGCCAAGACGGACTTCCTTGTCCGCACAAATTTTCAGAAAATCATCTTTGGATTTCTCCCTGATTTCATCCTGAATCATGCCGAGCGCAAGCTCATGTGTAAATACAGGTCTGCCTAGCAGATTTTCAATGTACCTGTGAACTTCGTTGAAGTCACACATCAAATATCCAGTGTAAGCGGACACCACAATTTTTTCGTCAAGCGTCATTTCTTGAATCCCTCTCTTGTTCTCGTGATTCGCTTATGCGCCTTGACAGGCCTTGCGCCTTTGCCGTACGCTGGGCGGATATGCTTTGCCTTGATATACCCACAAGGCGGCTTCGGCCCAAAATCAAAAAGGCTCAAGTCCATAACGATGATGCTAAACTTCTTGTTTGTCATGTTTAGTCCTCCTATATCATCCTCGCGCGTGTGCGTGCGCGCAAGGCGAGCGACAAAGTCAGGGGACACCACGAATAAGGTCTCGGCCCGCTCAGCCGGTTTTTAGGGAGGGGGGTGTACCCATCAATCCCAGCGCTCCCGGGTCAGCGGTGCGCGGCTGCTGCATTTCCGCAGCCGCTCCGGGTGGCACACAGTCTCGTGGCAGTCCTTGCATACGCTGATAAGGTTGCGCTGTTGATTGCCGTCTGCATCCGTGTACCAGATATTCAGCGCCAGCTTTGGTGCGCGGCGCACATGGTTTACATGGTGCACCAGCTCTGCCCGCCGGTAACGCCCGCGATCCTTGCACAGCTGGCATTCGTGCTTGTCCATGTCCAGCACCTTGTGCGATAACCGCACCCATTGCGAGGAGCAGTAGAACGGATGCACATCACCGGATGCTATCAAAGAGCAAAGCCATTTGTAAAACTTATCGGTCATATATCTGTACTATCAAGTTGCTCGCAAAATATAAGCAGCACTCCCGGTATACATTCAGTTTCTCGGACAACGTAAATGGGTGGAGTGCTGCTGCATCCGGTACTTTTTCCGCCAGATGCCCGGCTATATTGCAGAATGCCTAAAACTGCAATCTAGCATTCCCGGCAGGGCTCAAACCTGCATCCTGCGGTTTTGGAGACCGCTGCTCCATCACTTGAGCTACGGGAATATATCATGCCGCGTGCAGGAGTTGAACCTGCAACAGCTCGGTTATGAGCCGAGTGCTCTGCCGGTTGAGCTAACGCGACCAATAAGCCGCCGGCCGGAGTTGAACCGGCACCCGAGCTGTGCTACTGCGTGGTGGCTAATCACACGTTGAGCAGTCAGCCCGTTATCGCCAATGTGACCTGCATTATCTGTGCAGCGCTCCCCTGTGAGCTTCGGCGGCATAAATAAAACTGGCCCTCAACGTATCGTATGCGGGAATACGCATAAAGGCCAGCTTTGTACATTCAGATTTTGGATTGGTATCAACGAGTAATCTGCGCGGATAACAGGCCGCGCCCCTTGCATACAGCCGCGCCCTCCGATCTCTGCCCTCGGCTCACGCTTTGTGCGGCTCGCCTGAAAACCGATACTCCAGACGATGCACACAAAATTACTTTTGAATGCTATTTGAAAAATTTCCCGGAGCACAGGTGCAGGCACGCAGTTTTTTGCAATAGGCCAAAACAGTTTGCTGAAAAGCTCAAGCATGGTTTGCACTCCTTTTCAAGGTGTCCACTGTGGACACCCGCCGGGTTTGATTTTGTTTTGTGTGCGCCGCTGGATCTTGAAGCGGACGGCGCGGTGATCCATTGAGCACAGGAAGATTCCAAAAGCCTGTGCTATGCTTCCCGCCGGGTCTCGTCATGAGGATGCAGTTCATTCACGTTTCCGTCAATGTCTGCATTATAATTTTAGCACATCGAAATGGGACATTCCGGACATTTCGACCTTTTTGTGACATTCCGACCATTTTGTGACACGGCTTTTGCGTAGCTACGCAGAGAAGTGACACAATGTGAATTTTGTGTCAATCAGCAAAAACCGGTCATTTTGAGTACAAAGCACGCCATCGTATACCCAAGAACGCCGCCCAGTACGACAGATGCCGGTGTGAATACCATGAGTATCCTCCGCACCGTCCACCCGCTTTTCCATGCCCATCGCACAGAAAGCATACACACCGGAATGCTCAGGCAAGCAATAAGTACAGTGGCTGCAAGCCAGTAAACCATAATCACAAATTAGTCTCCTAATACGCAGTCCGTTTAACATTCACAGTTTTTTTATTTTACTTCCCATCCGATAAGGTCGCAGATACAAAATCTTTTCTTTTCGCACCAGTGAACGATAAAGCGTTCTGGAAGGGACGATTTTGGAATAGCAGTAGTCGAGTGAGTATCGCAAGGTCCGTCTATCATGTCTCTAATTGCCCAAGCAACAGACCTTGTAATGCTCGTCTTTTCCTTGATTTCCGCTCCACAGCAGCGGCACTTAAAAACGCCGGTCATTGTTTCATCCATCTTTACCCTCCTGCGGCCGCAGCACTCCATCCGGTTTTTTAGGCAACGGCATCCAGACCGGAAGGCAATCCGGGAAAGCTGCCACCACGTTCCACGGCCAATCTGTCGTGTTCATGCCGCCGAGGTTCATGTTGATGCTCAGAACGCAGCCGTCCTCGTTTGCATCCTCTGCAGTTGGCTTTCTCTCTGCCGTTCTGATCCATTCCGGCAAGCCCGCCGGGAATGCTTCCGGTGTCTGCAGCAGTGTTTCAAACAGCCGATTGTAAACATAGCCGCCGCTATGTTCTCCCAGACTTTCAGCGTCTTTTATTCTCCGGTATGCGAGTTCTAAAGCGTCAGCATCAATGTACTTCTTTCCATTCATTGTCTGATTCTCCTTTTTCCTCTTTCGATTCTGGTTAGTCCTCGATTTCCACATCCCTGTTTTTCATCTTTGCCCCACAGCCGCCGCAAAAAGCATCTGTGCAGCAAGAAGTGTGGTGACACTTCTTGCTGCGAAACCATTTGCACGTCCATCTGTCCGGGTTCAGTTCCCACTCAGACACAGGCCGCGGGCTTTCCGGGTCTATGGTTGGAAGGTTTTCGGTCTCTCTTAATACTTTCGCAAAAGAACGGATGTCAGCACTCTTTTCCTTGGCTGATTCTGCAAGGTTTTTAAAGCTATTTTCCAGCTTTCCGACACTGGCAAAGAGCACAGATATTTCTTTCTCATCCATTTTTGTCCTCCTGTCCGGCTCTCCGGTTGAAATACACCACCGGAGAAACGCCGCGCTCATCGCAGTCCCTGTTGTTAAAGCTGACGATTGCGCCGCAGCCGTTGTAGTTGGAGCAGGCAATCAAGTCCATTCCGGTGATGCTTTCAATTTCATCCGCTCTTGCTCCGCAAAACGGGCACGGTTTGCATTTTGCAGTAATATGTGCCTTCAAAGCTTGTCCTCCATTTCAATTTCATTTCCCCATGCGTCCCAGCCGGGCGCATGTTGCCGGGCAAAAAGTTCAATGCGCGGCACATCCCCCAGCAAATCAACAATGCGCCGCCGTGTTTCATCTGGTTTTACGCTGTGCGCTTGGATAGGTTCCTCAATAACCTGCCGCACGGAGTGGCTTTTTATCTGCTTTTTTGCGCAAAAGTCATGCGACACGCCCAACAGACAAATTTCTGCGTTTGCGCGTGTGTATGCACCCATCCCAACGAAAGTTTTTCCGCATTTGTATTTTTTCACCCAAACAAAAGCAGCGGTTTTATAAGTGAATCCCCAAGCATCCATAACTCGAAGTGCATCCGGGAGTGTTGGAAACGTTGCCCACATGAATAATAGGCATCCACACCCCCGCAAGCTGTTGGACGGGCAGAGCGCAAATATCATCGGTGGTCATAGTTTTGTAATGCTGTGCTGCGTACCCTTGTTTTTTTCCAGCCGCTCCTTTTTGCAGATAGTTCCACGGTGGATCTGCGTATATGACGGAGTACTTTTTGTTTGGAAAGTCCATATCATCCCTCCATTTCCTCAATCCAGATCTCCACTCTGGGTTTTTGCTTGTCGTAGTCCACCCGGCTGCCATCGTAGGCGGCAATGATGCGGCTGTTCCCATAAAATCACCCCACATTCTTCTGAATCCACCGGTAAACCCTCCGGCGAATAGATTCCGCATCCACATCAAACCCCTGCTCGGTAAGCTCCACGGCAACGTCCTGTGGTTTTTTGCCCTCTACGCAGATCGCTGAGAGCATTACCCGGAGCTCCGGGTCCTCGCAGTCCTCCACCATGTGCACGCCGATGTTGTACAGCTTGTTCTGCATACGGTTGATGTCTTTCAGCCGCCGGATCTCCGCAGCACGCTGGTTGTAGGAGGAATCTGCGGTCCCGGTCACTGTCACATGACCGAGAACGCAGCTGTTGCCCTCGCCGTGAGAAGCTTTTACCACATCCGAGGCGGCCTGCGGGCCATCTGCCTGCAAAATCTCCAGCCGCTCGATGCGCTGTCGACGCTTGGCAATGTCGTAGGGTATCGCATACAGACGGCGAAATTCGTGTGGCTTCATCCGGCAACCTCCCAAAATTTATTTCAGCTCAAAGTAATTTGTCAGAATATCCGTGATACCGGAGTAGAAACCTATCCAGCCGCAGGTGAAAAAGCTGTTGTCCTGCAAGATGATGGCATAGTCATCACAGGTCTGTCCGGCATCCTCTCTGGTGGTGTCTACCCGCTTCCACAGCGTTGCCCCGCCGGGCAGAGGCTGCTTGTAATACGCAAGCCGGAAACGCACATCTTCCCATTCCAGTTCCCACGCAGCATTTGCACCCAGCGTTTTCTCTGCCAGCTTGTGCAGCGTGTCCCGGCCATGGGGCTGCTCTTTCGGCGGCTCGTGAATCTCCACAAGTTCTGCCTTGTACGGTGATGCCGTAGGTTTAGGTGCATCGTTCTGGGCTCTTTTTTGCTCCTCATGAGCCTTTTCCACCATTGCAATGGCTTCCGGTGGCAATTTCCACTCGGCATAATCCGGGTTCACCGGTACCGTTTCCGCAGGTTCTTCTTTCTGCTCCGGTTCTTCCGGTGCAGCACCCATAAAACGCGCATAATCCTGTGCGCTGCGGTATGCTTCCATCAAACCGATCTCTCCGGCCTTCAACCGCTCCTTGATGACCTCATTCTCGCAGGATGCAATCACGTTCAGGCGGGCAGCAGCACCGGTGGACAAGCCCAGAATGCGGCAAACCTCGTCACGCACCTTGCCTTCCAGCTGGCCGGCTGATTTTTTCTTGGTCAGCGCATCCTTCAGCGCCTCGTACTGCGCCAGACGCTCACCGTCGGTCAGGTCGCGGGCGGTAGCGTTCGCCGTGATGAGCGCAATGCGGTCGTCCAGTTCGCCCCGGCTTTCCCTAATCAGGCAGGGGAGAGAGTCAAACCGCGAATCTCCAAGCGCTGACAAAATCCCGCACGCCGCCCAGCGCCGGTGCCCGCTGATCAGCATATAACGATCCGGCTCGCCTTCCACCGGAATAACTTCCAGTGGCTGCCGGAGACCGTGCTGCTGAATGTCGTCCTTCAGGCTTTCCATGTTGCCGATGGTGTAGATCTCGTCATTATCCGGGTTCGGGATGATATTCCGGCTCGGAATCATCACCACCTGCATCTGCTGCCCCGCCGGGGTGACCGTCTGGCTCTGGGCGTTCATCAAACTGTTTAACAATCCAGTGCTCATTGTTTTACCTCCTTCGGCGGCAGCGGCATCCAGCCCACAACCGGCTTATCAATCGGACATTCTAATGCATCATCTGGCGTAAAGTGGCGGTATTCCCACCAGCCTTTCGCGAGCCTATACAAATCCTCTTCTTCGTCATAAATGCCGTAATCGTCGACGTCTTCCCACTGCCAGGCGCTTTCATACTGAGACACCGTTCCATCTTCGTAAAAAGCCGTCGTAATGCAATAGCCTTTTCCGCAATCAACTAAAACAAGAACTTCGGTTTCGACCTTGGGCGGGTCGGTTTCAGGATTGCGCCAGCGCTGAGCATCGGTTTCAAGCGCAGCAGTCGGCGTGGTATCGATGTAATCAAGCACATTATCCAGCACATAACTCGTGGTAGCATTTTCAATATCCCGATAATAATTTGACTCTTCCTCTTGAATCCATTCTTCTATGCGCTTCCGCAGCACATCCGCATCAATCAGTCTCATTCATTCGCCCTCCACGCATTTTTTAACCAGATGCGCCAGTGCCTTATACTGGGCGCTGGTCTTGATATTCCGACAGACCTTGTGCACCGGCAGGTGCCGCGCCTTGGCTTCCTTGACCTTCACGCTGTAGTCGATGCGTAAAATGCTGTTATCCGGGTTGCGGAAGGCGGGCAAGTCCATGTTGGCGATTTCATTGATGGTGTCCACACTGTACCTGCCACGGGTGTACTTGGTTGCCAGCACACCCATCACTTCCAGCTGCGGGTTGTAGTTCTCCCGGATGGCATCCACCTGCTCGCGGATCTCGTTCATGCCGTCCATCGCCCACTCGTCACAGTCCACCGGGATGATCACCCAGTCTGCGGCAGCCAGCGCATTGACGGTAGCCATGTCGATGTCAGGCGGGCAGTCGATGATGCAGTAGTCATAGTCGCTGCGGATGGTGTCCAGCGCCTTGCGCAGCCTGTCCCATTGCGGGCGCATCACATCCAGCATGACGTTTTTGTTGGCAAGCAGCATATTCATGTTGCTGGGTGCCAGATCGACGTGCTCAAAATCCGTCTGCATGATCACATCCTGCATTTTGGCGTTCAGGGTGAGCACGTCGCCCATGGTCTTGCGGCCGTAGGCAAAGCGGTTGAAAAACTTGGTGGTGTTGCCCTGCTTGTCCAGATCCATCACCAGCACCCGCCGGGACCAGATCTCTGCCAGCAGGCAGGCGAGGTTGCAGGCGGTGACGGATTTCCCCACGCCGCCTTTCAGGTTGATGATTGCGATTTTTGCCATTGTTCTCATGACGATATCCCCATTCTCAGATTCTTGCGGCTTTTGCGGCCTGCTGCTGGATGCTGTTCCAGCTTTTTGCAAACCACGCAAGCCATGTTGTGCATTTCTTGTAATAATTCGGCGAGCACGCCTTACAAGGGCAGTTGCGGCAAGGGCTGCTCTTTGGGAGAGGGTAGAGCTCCTCGTTCCAGATCTCAATCACTTCCCGCACCCACCTCTGCTTTTGGCTGTGATGCTGTTGCACTTTGCCTGATAGTAATGCTCCATGGTAGTGGGAGAGTTCAGCAGCACCGCCCGTATGTAGCCCCGGATGTTGTGGACAGGCTTTGTGCTGTTGAGCAGGGCATCCAGAACGTACTCGATGTGCTGGCTGGTAAGCTTGTCCAGCCGCTTGCGGATGGACTGCGTGGTCTGCGGATACTGCCCGATAATCTGGATCGCGCCGGGGCAGCAGTACATGTCCGCAATGTTGTCCAGCAGTTCCTCCAATTTCTCAGGCTCGTACCGGCGCTCCAGCGTGTCCAGTTCCAGCTGCTCCCGGAATCGTTCCAATACATCCTCTCGTGCGGTATCCAATCCATCCATCGTATCCGTTCCGCGCTCCTCGCGCGGATAGATAGGTTTCCCTATAGGTTTCCCTATATATTTCCTGTCTACACTTTTTGTAGGGGTCTGGATACACTTTTTGTAGGGGTTCGGATACACTTTTTGTAGGGGTACATTTTTTGTAGGGGTACAATTTTTGTATGGGTCTGCGCCATCCTCCGGTACCGTTTCCGGGGTTGGATTTCGGACTGCAACGTACTGGTTCACGAGGATGCCGCCCACCATGGTTTTAAGCTCCTTCAGCAGTCCGCGTGCCACAAGCTTCTTGACGATGTTTCGGGCACCGTTTTCACTCAGACCTATCCAGTCTGCAAGGTAGCTGTACCCGCCCTTGTAGAAACTCTCGCCGTCCTGTGAGAAGCCGTAAATGATGGCATACACCGTCAGTTCGTTGCCCTCCAAGCCAAGCTCTGTACGCATCCAGCGCTGCAGGACAACATAACTGTCCTGTTTCGGCTTTGTTTTACTTTTCACGCCTTACCCCCCCCCTAAAACGGCAGATCGTCGTCATCGTTTATCACGGCAAAGTCATCCATGCTGCCCTGCGTGTAGGCGGGCTGCGGCGCGTTCTGCGCGGCTTTTGCCTGCTGCACATGATTCCTTGTCTGCTGGTCGTAAGACGCGGCAGCGGGCCTATCTGCCGTCTTTGTGCCCGCAAAGCTAATATTGTTCGCCACGACCTCCACAGCGGTGCGGCTGTTGCCGTTCTTGTCCTGATAATTCCGGGTCTGCAAGCTGCCCTCAACGGCGATCATGCTGCCTTTACGGAAGTACTTGCTCACAAAATCAGACTGCTGCCGCCATGCTACGATATCAATAAAATCTGCCTGCCGCTCCTGACCCTGCTGCACATAGCTGCGGTCGCACGCAATGCGGAAGCTGCACACGCTATGCCCTGCTTGGGTAGTGCGCAGCTCCGGGTCTGCGACAAGTCTGCCCATGATCGCTACAACGTTGAGCATTTCAAATAATCCTTTCCGACCACCGCCATCCACTGGCGATGACCATACATATCCTCAAAACTGCGCTGTGCCTGCTTTTTCAGATACAGGCGCAGCTTGTGGTCAAAGTGGGCGCTGTAACCTGGCTCGTTGTGGTGCCGGTGGCAGAGATAGACCTTCAGGCCGCACTGCTCAGCCACCGGCCGCAGCGGCCCGTTGAGCACATGGTGCTCCTCCAAGTCCTTAACGGTCACAACGCCGTACTTCATCCGACAAACGTAACACTCCCGCCGGGTCTGCATGATGGACTCAGACAAGGAAATCACGTCCTTCCAAGATCCGCTTGTAGGTTTCTGCATAGGGGTAAATCTTCACGCGCTCAAACGTCACGTTTTCAGCATCTGCAAGTTTGACTACCTCTTCGCCGTTTTCAATGCAGTGTTTGACGGCTTTCATATACTCCACAAGGCCGCGTGCAGTGTTCGCGCAGACACCCTGCGCTATCAGCAGCTTTTTAAAACGTTTCTGTGTCATACAATCACTCCTCCTCGTCCGACATCATGCACATATCAAAAATTGTTTCATTAGTAAACCGTAGTGGCAGACCAAAATTACGATTTCTGGTGAAAACGCATTCTGACATCCCCGAAAAAGTAAATGCATCTTTTGAGTACTGAATGTATAATTGTGTGACAGACAAAAGTTTTGGCCAAACAGTCAAAATAAACTCATTGTCTTTCAAGCGCTTCCCTCGTTTTAAAAGCTGGAACAGCCGCACAAGCAACTTGTATTCGTAAGATGTTCGGCTAATCATCTTTTCGGCACCTCCTTCCATTCTTGCCAGTAAGCGGTAACATTGGGATCATTAACGCCCATTTCCGCCAGCCGGTCAAATATTCCGTCGATCAGCTGCCCCATCTGCTCCGTGGTAAAGGTGTTGGAGCCTTGACTGCACTTCACCGTGCAGCGGTTGCCGTTCAGCAGCTCCACAACGTGCACCAGCCGGTAAGACTTGCGCAAGATGGGCACGGCCCCCACCGGCACTTCCAAGTAGTCGAACGCCGCGCCGTACTGCTCCAGCATTTCGGTGTAGCAGTCCTCCGGGGTCACACCGCCGGTGCGCCCGCCGTTGTAGTGGTCCGCCATGATGGTAAGCAGCGCCCACATCATACGGTTCTGGGGCAGGGTGCGGCTTTTGTGTTCCAGGTCTACCGACAAAATCAGATGCAGCGGCTTGCCGTGTGCCAGCTCATCCAGCTTCTGCCGGATCTGTGTTTCCACAAATTCCGCAGAGTTTTCCACAACTACCCGCCGGGCGACCGGGTCATACACCACCGGCAGCTTTCCGATCATGCCTCCGGCCATAAGACCTTCTTACCCTCGCCGGTAACGAACTGCACCATGGTAATGCTGCCCGCGTCATCGTAGGCGAAGCGATCGACCTTCAGGCTGGTCTGCAGTCGGCAAACGCCCTTGTCATCCTTGACGATGGGCACCTGCGTGCTCTTGAGCACAATGTCGTCCAGCTCCATCACGTCCCTGCCGACACCCCAGAAGGAGGCAGCGGACACAAAACTGGTGACCTCCCGCATCAGAGCCGGGTCACGGCAGGGGAGAGAAAGCCCGCCCGCGTCCTTGTAGACAAACTCCCGCTCCTGCGGGCTGTATACGCCCACCTGACACCACAGCCGCCCATCAGCAAAATAGCGCCGCATAGTCCACCCGGCAGAGCCAAAGGTTTTATCCAGCATATCACGCACGGCATTGGCGCCGGGGAGCAGTTTCAGCTTGATTGCATCCTCGCTGATGGCCTTGATCAGTACTGAGACCGCCTGCGGGGCTGTCTGCGGGGCTTTTGGCACTTCAACGGGGAACTTGACGTCTGGGGTACAAACAGCCGCAGAAGCGCTTTTCTGCGGCCTGCCGCGCCCGGAAGCTTTTGGCGTTGCCAACCTTACCACCTCCGTCAATAGGGGCTGGAGGTGGCGATCTGCGCCGCCTCTGCCAGTGAATACTTGTCAATCATAACGCGCATCTCCGCAACCACCTGCAAGATGGTGTCCGGCGGCAGCTCTGCCATGCGCATGGCGGCGATGGCGTAGCCGGTGGCGGTTTCCTCGTAGGTGGGGGACTTAGGCATCGGGCTCATCAGTGCTTGCAACCGCATCCAGATCCTCCTCCGCTTCCAGCGCTGCGTCATTGTACGGGCAGCCGCGCACCTGGCTTTCCAGAATGCTGCGGCAGAAGGTGCACGCATCCCGGGAGTCCTGCACGTTGAGCGACTCTTCAAAGTCCCGCAGCACCTTTATCATGGCTTCACCGGCCCTCTTGGCCCGCGCGCTGTACTGGCGGCGGAAATGCCCGCTTTTACGTTCATAGCTCATAATACATACCTCCAAAGTTTTATTCTGCGCATTGCGCTGGCGGCGGCTTTTGTTTACCCACCTGCCGCTATTGGTGTGCCGGGGTCAGTGTTCTTCCATCCCCTCAAGCTCAGACATAACGCCGAGGATGCTCTGGATCTGTGCAGCGGCCTTGCGCCCATCCAGCATCATGTACTCTGCGTTGTCCCGCTGGTACTCCTCGCTTGCGTCCAGATAGTGCTCAAAGGCGTTCATGCTGTCGTTGCAGATGCTCATGGCTGCCAGCATCAGATACCGGCTTGCGGTGGCGATCTCGCGGGTCGGTGCGCCGCGGTCAACGCTGTCCTTCACCGCCTGCGCCGCCTTTTCCGGGTCAATCAGCTTGCCCGCCGGGGCAAAGCTGCGGTCAATGCCAGTCTCATCATAGCCCAGCATATCCGGGATATTGTCCAGATTCACCAGCGGCTTGCCGGTGATAACGATTTTCGTGGCTTCCATAACAATTCCTCCTCAGTAAGTCCCATATTCCTGATCCAGCAGGGTGTCCAGCCGGATAGTGTTGCCACGGCCGGAGCCTTCCTGCCCGGCCATGTTAGACCAGCCTTCCGGGTATCGCTTGCGCACATACCGCGCCGGGATGCCCATACATACGCTGACCTGCTCCAAAGTCAGCCGGATGCAGCCATATCGTCCAAAAATAGCTTTGTAGCTGTCGTGCCACGCTTCGGGTCTATTAGATTTCGCCACGCTCTTTCAACTCCTTCTGTCTGCGCTGCCATTCCTTGAATTTGCCGTAGCTCATGCCCTTGGCTGCGGCAGCAGCATTATCGTCCACGAGCAGATCGTGGTTAGTTTTGGGCTTTTCCTTGGGTTTTACAATGCCGGGCTGGGTGCCGATATCCGCGCCGGCCTTTCCATGCCGGCGCTTTTTGCAAGCATCGCAAAACATTTTGCCGGGGTCCACGCCGTACATCATCGTGCCGCACTCTTTGCAGGGCTTGTCTACCTTGCGGTGTCTGCCGGGAGAAAGCTTCTCCTTCGGTGCAGGCTTTTCAACCTTCGGCTTGGCTGCGAGAGCTCGCCGGGCGCGTTCTCTTGCTTTTTCCAGGCACACCTTCTCGCTGCAAGAAAGGCAGTACTTCCGGTTCGCTGAAGATTCCACCGGCAGCGCCTTACCGCAAACTCTGCAATACCGCACGACCGGAAGATTTTCGCAGTTCTCGCCTTTGCGCCTCATGTTGTACCTGCGATTCACTTCTGTTCTTTTGAGCTTGCGGCAGGCATCGCAGTATTTCCTGCGGCTTCCGGTGCCTTCCGGCAGCACCTTGCCGCAATCTTTGCAGCGACGAATAATATCACCCATTGTTCCGCGCCCTCTCATAGATCCGTTTCCGTGCCGCGCGTCTCCGGGCGTTCTCAGCACGCATATACTCGTCCCAGCGGCACAGCAGGTAAGGGGCAAGCACCAGCGCCGGCGCGATGATCATCACCATCAGCCACATCTCGGTGCAGGCTGCATGGTAGGGGTCGCGGCCAAGGGCGACCATCAGATCAGCCAAAATAAATGCAGAACTTCTCATACCATCAAACCTCCTATGCGCCATGCCAGCGCCATGATCAAGCTAAAATACGCCAGCCAGAACCCCAGCATCCTGTGGGGCGGCTTTGTGGCGCAGATAAACAACAACGCCATCAGGCAGCAGCCTGCCATAAAGCACATCAGACAAGCCAGAAACATCCGCGTCACCTCATTTTCAGCGCAATCTCAATGTCCGCACGGGGGTTATCGTTATAGTACAAGCCGTTGATGTACTTGCGCACAACGCTCTCGCTCCAGCCACACGCCGCCGCAAGGTCGCGGCTGGTCATGTTGTTTACTTTCATGCGTTTTCTCACTTCGCCCATCCATTCAGGCGTTACGGTAGTCCGTTTCATTCTTTCACCTCGATTGCGCACAATTGTTCATGTTTTCCCGCAAAAAACATTGCCAAGCCATACGAGATGGTGTAAAATGATATTGCGGTTATCATTTTTACTCTTGGCAACATTTTTGGGTTTAGGGCAGAAAGCAGATCGGAAGGTACGCGCGACCCTCTGCTTTATGCACCCGGTGCCCGCGCATAGGCACCTGATCAACAGGACGGTGTGGGGGGAAGAGCCCCTGCTGCGTGGCAGCCCTGTGAAGTACCGGCAGCGATCGGAGAGTATGGGGACTTCTGGTCAGCCGCTCGGTATGGTTGTATTATAACTCGCAATTCTCGCAAACTCAATACGAAATGCGAGATTTGCGAAAAAATAGCAAAACGCACAAAGAAGGAGATGAGGAAATGGGCAACATTTCTGAAAATTGTAAATGCCCAAAACTTTTTGAAGAACTTGACCGACAAGGCATGAAGCAAAATGAGTTTGCGAAAAGAATAGGTGCATCCACTGGAAACGTAAGCGATTGGGCTTCAGGTAAATCTTCGCCAACACGCAGACGGTGGATGACAATAGCGGAAGTTTTAGGAAAGCCCGTTGACGAGCTTATGGGCACAAAAAAAGAGCCCGCCGGGATGGGCGGGCTCAAATGGGAATGGGCTGATGTAGAAGCAGCCTATAAAAATGCAACACCGGAAGCGCGTGCAGCCGCAAAAGCCGCCGCGCTGGCCGTGCTGGAAAACGGAAAAGCAAAGGAAGAGTGACCACAATGGATTTTGAGCAGCTGGTGCTGTCCACCGAGGAGCTGAACACGCTGCGTGTGATAGCACAAGGACCGGTGGACTGCACCTCCGAGTGGACAGAACGAGTAAAAACGCTGTGCGACAAAAAACTTGTTGAGCAAAAAGTTTCGCCGTCCAAAATGCAGATACGCGGCTATGTGTATCAAATCACCAAAGACGGCGAACTTTATCTACGCTATATCAATCGCCGAGAAAATGAAAAGAACTTTGAAAACAATATGTCAACGCTTTCGCTGAAGGAGACGCAATTTGCCAACAAGCTGTCAGTTCTTGCCCTAATCGTCTCGGCTATCGCTCTGCTCGTCTCCATCTTCCGGTAACGGTCTGACGACGCTGGTAAAGACCCGATGACAAAAAGAAATTTCCAGCTCACAAAACAAAGCTTCTGGTAAATACATGGCAGTCTGATACGGAATTTTCCGTTCCGCCATGATCTGCATGATCTCCTTTGCAAGGTCAACCGTTTCTTGAGGAATCGGTTTATCTTTATCCAGCGCTAAGCTGTGGTTGTAGAATCCCCCAGTAAGCGAGCAGGTAGGAAGTATGGGGAATTCTTCCGAGAATTTGCTTGTGTCTTTCTCGCAAACATCTTTCTTGCGGGTAGTTCCAAACATATAAGGTCTCCTTTCTGGTGCAAAAACTGCTTCAGGACGCCTGTGCAGCATCTTCGGTTTCGGAATGCTCCAGCAAAACGCCCATTACAATGCCCCAAAGCGCGGGGTGCTCCTTTAAGTAGGCAAGAAATTCAGCGTCAGGCATAAGAAACACTCCTTTTTGTTGTATTCGGTAATTCTATGTTACAACTGTTATCCTTAAAAATCAAGAGAAAAGAGGAATTTCGAATGAAAATTGCGGAAAAATGCAAAGTTGTTGTAGCGGGCGCAATGGTGGCTGCTCTTTTGGCCTCTTGCTCTGCATCTGATTCTACTCCCGGCAGTAGGCCAAACAGCGGGTCAAGCGAAAACACGAACCCGCCAGCGTCCTCGTCCTCATCGTCGGAAAGTACAGATGCGTCCGGGGGTAAAATTGACCTTTCCATTTATCCAGTGTCTGACCCTTCCACATGGTCGTATTTTAAGCACTATAAATATGATGCCAAAGTGCAGGAAAACGGAATGGTAACAATCACCGGCGCTATTTACGAAAAAGTTATACCGGCACTTCACCCGGATAATATCATCTATCTGGACGGGTACCCGATTGATGAGCATTTTGGTGCTGAATACGCATGGGATGGTAAAAACTTGCGGTGTGTCGTACAGCCGACAAAACAAAATCAGAAATTATATAAGGATAGTGAGCTTACAGAAAAGCCCGGTTACAAATATGTATGCCACCGGACATTGTTTGATCGGGTTAAAAGCATCACCGCTGTAAGCTACAAGATGGAGTTGGAACTCGGCTACGAATGGACCGGATGGGTGCCAGATGAAAAACTAAACAGCATTGTTTCTGATTTAAAAAAAGAGTATGAGCGAAGCTACGATAGGCAGGTTATCGTGCTGGAAAAAGTTCCGCTAAACAAAGAAGGAAAGCTTAATTATCAAACATTTTTGTTTAATGGGAAGTTTTACAGATGAAAAACAATAATCAACAAAAATCACCCGGCTGTCTGTACATTCTGTTTTGCGTTTTTGTCTGGATGCCTTTTCTGGTAGCTCTGATATTTTTTGCGTTTGCATTTTTGATTACGATTTGCAGTAAGGTGCACCCGGCAGTTTTAGTTTTAATTCTTATTGCCGTTGTAGCTGCTGCCGGATACGTCCTTTACAAAAAGCACGAAAAGAAAAAGCAGGCAGAGCAGAACCACACGGAAACGGTTTTGCAGCGCACAGTTGCTTACCCCGACCCTGTGAAAAGAGAACCATATCAAGCGCCGCAGCCGCCAGATGGCTTATATGAGCAGGATCATCTGGCTAAACTTGCCGCCGATCAGGACGCAAGACGCGCCGCAGATGCGCATTATCAAGTGGTTGTCATCGATTTCGAGACCACCGGCCTGAACTGCGACACAGATGAAATTTTGCAAGTGTCCATCATCGACCAGGACGAAAACGTGCTGATGAACCAGTATTGCCGGGCAGTCCGGCACAACAGCTGGGAAAGCGCTTCTAACGTGAACGGAATATACCCGCCCCGCGTTGCGTTCTGCCCGCCGTTTGATAAGGTAGCGCCCTATGTGCAGGATATTCTTTACCGCGCTGACAAAGTTCTGGCTTACAACTGCTCGTTTGAGCAAAGCTTTCTAATGGTCAATGGAATAAACCCATACATTTTGTTTTGGTGTGACCCGATGAAGGAAATTGTAGATTACTGCAACGCTACCAGCGGCGGCCACCGCTCACGCATGGCACTGCAAAGCGCTGCAAGAATAATCGGGTACGACTACAACGCGCACGATGCTTTGGAGGACGTAAAGGCAACCTTGCAGGTGCACAATTTTGCCACAAAAAGCAAAGAAGCCAAGGCACAAGCGCCCACGCCGACAAAGCCCAAAGGTCGTCCCGGTCATGTGCGATACCCTGAAAACAAACAGGCGAACCCGCAGCACCCTCTGTACGGAAAAACGCTTGTGATAACAGGCCAGCTGCCGATTGATAGAGAGCAGGCTTGTCTGCAAGCCGCAGCGCTTGGTGCAAAAGTACGCACAGATGTTAGCCCGCGCACGCAGATCCTTGTCTGTGCGCAAAGGGAAGAGGAATGGGCTGAACGCTTCGGCGAAAAGTCCTCCAAAATAAAAAAGGCAGAGCAGATGAATGCCGAGGGCGCAAGCATCGAGTTTATGAGCGGTGAAAAGTTCATGGAGCTTTTGCACCAGCCCGCCGGGAGAAATTAACAAAAAGGTGTCCACAGTGGACACCTTGAACGCCCGACAAAATTAACTTTGAGGTTAACGCTCCTGATCACACGGACAAGGAGACACCGCCGGTGCTGCAACGATGCGCCCATTGACGTTGCAATACCGCGCACCGGGGTTGCGCCCGGCATCGCGATCCTTAACGGCGGCATTTAGGATCTGGTATGCGGCATCATAGGCAGAGCCGTCAGCCCCGGCCTGTGAGAGGTGATAGATGAGCTTTCGCATGTTATCCTGTGCGTAGGCGCAGAGCATAGCTTCCTTGAATTTTGTGTTGGTCATAGATCAGCCCTCCCACGGTTTGCGGCTGCCATCAGCGTTCTGCGGTTTGGATGCCGGCATACCGTCAATGATTACCATATCTTCCGGGATTTCGTTCAGAACCTTGATGTTATCCATTGTTTTTGCACTCCTTCTGGTTATTTTTGACAATTATGTTATAACACGGAAAAAAGAACGGATTCAACATCAAATTTTGGAAGTATGTGGTAAACCAAAAAAGACGGAAAATCGGTCGAATTTTGTAAAATTGTCGAAAAAAGGGGGATGTTTGGGAATGGATGATTGGGTATTGCGCGTTGCGGAAACACTGGAAAAAGCAAGGGCAGAGGCCGGAATCAGCCAAGCCACACTTGCCAAACGTATGGGCGTAAGCCGACAAAGCATCATCAAGTGGGAGCAGGGCATTAACGCGATATCTTTCCCCATGATGATGAAGTGGTTTGTGGGCTGCGGCGTTTCGCTGGAGCGGTATCTGGATGCCTGCATCCACCCGGGACTGCTGGAACGGCTGGAAGACAGTCCCACCGACAAAGAAAAGCGCCGAATGCTGCATGAAGCCATCGAAGAGTGCAGCGCCTACGAGGTAGATGCGCTTTTGTACATCCGCTACGGCGCGCACGGATCGGATCACCTGAGCGTGCTTACCGAGATGGTGGCAAACCTTCACACGCCGCTGCGGGACAGGGTGGCTGTTGTCAATACGATTTTGAGCCACTACGAAATTACCATGGCGACAAAAACGGATGTGGACCCCGAAGGGCTGCAGCCGAACATTGAAATGCTGTGTCAGGCACGCGACTGCGGAATGGCTGCAGCAAAAGACATGGAAGATGTCTACTCCATCAACAAGGAGGCGATAGAGGATGCCAAGAAAAAGAACGAAACGCGCTGACGGCCGGTACGAGATCAAGCGGAAAATGCCGGACGGAAAGTATAAGCACTTCTTAGGTGCTACGGTTGCCGAAGCGACCGCAAAGTATGAAGAAGCCTACCGGCAGGCAACACTGGAAGAAAGCAAAAATAGCGGCGGTGCTACCTTCCGAGAAATGGCAATAGCGTACAAAGATTACATTACGGGCTCGACAAATCCGGTAAAACGTGGTACAATAAACGCCTACGTCAAGAATATTCCTCCGCTTCTGGAATGCTTTGGAGACACGCCGATGGCTGACATCGACACGCAGGCAGTCTGCGGATACATGGAGCGCATGAAGATGGACGGCAAGGCGCTGCATACTATCACCAATGCAAAAAGCGTGCTGTCTTGTATCTTTACCTTCTGGTGCGCAAATTATCACGGTAACAGCAACCCGGTGCTTCTGGCAAAGCCACCTGCCGGGATGAAAAAGGGCAAGCGATTAGAGCCGACAAAAGAGCAGCGGGATATTATTGACGCGCATCCAGAGGGGTGCGGTTTCTGGGCGCAGCTCTTTGAGTACACCGGGCTTCGTCTCGGCGAAGCAAACGGGTTGCAATGGAAAGACGTGGACTTTGAGCAGAATGTGATCCATGTGCGTTCCGCAATGCCGTGGGACCGTAACCACGCCTATGAGGAAACGCCAAAGTCAGAGAAGGGATACAGAGATGTGCCCATCCTGACGCCCTTTCGACCGATGCTGTTGGAGCAAAAAGCCGGTCACGCAGACACGGACTATGTAATGTCCGGCGAAGCGAAGCCTCTGTCTCAGTCGCAGTATGAGTGGCGCTGGGCGATCTACTGTCGGGATCTCGGCCTGAGTGAGAAACAGGAGAAGCGCGCCAAGATAAAGGATAAGCCGGGCGAGTACAGGGTGTACTACAAGTGGAAAGCGCTTGTAACGGCGCACCAGTTCCGGCATTTTTACGCGACAAACCTTTTTTACGCCGGTATCCCGGACATGGTGGCTCAGAAGCTTATGGGTCACGCAGACATTTCAACGACCCGAAAGATATACCAGCAGCTGCGCGATGAAGAGGACAAACAGTACATCGCAAAGCTGGATGCGTATGTCCAAAGTAAGAAATAGGTCTGCAAAAAGTCTGCAAAGCTAAGAAAAAACACGACTTGACGCGATATAAAGGGGGTTCGAGTCCCCTCCCTCGCACCAGATGAAAACCCGCATGAATGCTGGAAAATCCAGTGTTCATGCGGGTTTTCTGTTTTTGCGCATTTGCGGATAGTAACGGATACTGCGCAATATTAACGCTTACCAGCGTTCCCAAAGTCTGCAAAAAGTCTGCAGACTTTATCTGTGCTCTACAATGCGTTCCCAGTACTCGACCAACTTGCCATCCGCAGCGTCTTTGTCCTGCAAAAACGCTGCGGCCATGTCTGCGTAGAAGTTGGTGTTGTCCACGCTGTACATTTTTGCAACTTTGCCATAGTCGCTGTACATCATGTTCATGGCGGCCCAAAAGTCGTTTTTGTCGCAGGTTATGCCGCGCTGTTTGGCAACGTCCTGTGTCTGTTCCAGCGTCCAGTAACAGCCCTTCGTGCCGTCAGCGTTCACCATGCTGTCGCACCATTCCTCTGCTTCATCGTGGGTGAGGTGCTTGCGTGGCATCTTGATGGAACGGCTGTCCGCACCGCCATGTTCATACTGTCCAGACCGCTTGTCCCAGTCTCCGTTTTGCGAGAAGCCAATCTGCGGCATTCTGCGCCCATACTCTACGTCAGGGTAGCGGGGGATAGGGTAGGGGTCGATGTAGCGGTTCTCCTCCTGCGGATAGTAAGGATAGCGGTCATTGCCATCTTCCAGCTTGCGCAGACGGCGTTCCAGCTCACGCTCCCTGCGGTCACGCTCTT